>ERZ773242.95-NODE-95-length-98420-cov-11.812687_pt1 | contig 98420 bp, 74 predicted proteins | sample MGYA00511077_ERZ773242 | MGnify/ENA primary metagenome ERZ773242 (study PRJEB29015, sample SAMEA2737754) | human gut metagenome | biome: human gut; feature: human-associated habitat; material: faeces | place: China | collected 2012 ... | reverse complement strand
ATCTTTGTAGTGTCGAAAGGGATAAACCCGACGACCTGCAAACGCTTGGGCAAGGTGAGCAGCATAATTTAAGCCCCTCTGTAAAAGGAGTATTTAAGATTATGGCTAATGCTATTATTAACGGACAAAACAACGTAAACGAGCAGAACGCGGCAAACGCCGCAACCGCTACGCCTGCTCCCGTTGCCGAACAGAAAGAACAGCAGACGGTGCAGACCTCGCGCCGCCGCCGTTCGACTACGCCCCCGATGTGGCGGGTAATGACGCAGGCACGGCCCGTTTTCGATGTCCAACTGAAAAAGGATAACGAAATTAAATTGGCCTGCATCGACAAATTCATGAATGCGGCTTACTCGGATGCGAACAAATTCTGGGCTGATTTCATGGAGCAGGTAAATATCCTGCTTGACAGCCGCAGGTATTGCCGCGAGTGTGAAATCTTGGGCTTGAAGCCTGAATATGTAGCGGAACATATTGTGTTCCTCGGTAGTGCCACGATGAAAAAGGTACTGAAAGACGGCGTATCCCGCACATTAGGGGCTGATGTGCAACTTTACGGGAAACGCTTCTCGCCCGAAGATGCGGACAGATTTCTGTCGGAAGATATAAAGCGTCTTCCCGAACACGCGACTGTTGCCTAATTTCAGCCTGCTGTCGTTGAAAAAAAGGACACTCCGTATATTCGTCGGAGTGCCCTTTTTCGTTCACAATAGATTCTGCATCGCCGCGTCGATTTGGCTGTTCTCGAACGAATCCAAATAAATTTGGGTAGTCGATAAATCGGAATGGCCGAGCGATTCGGAAATGATGGCAATGTTCACTCCCGAACGCTTCAAAACCGTGGCGAACGTATGCCGAGCAACATAGGTAGTCAGATGTTCGATGCCAACCCGTTGTCCGATTTTACGTAACCAACGATTCGTGTTCGTCAGCACCTTATGCGTTCGGTCATATCTCTGCTGTTCCGTCCTATGCACACGACGGTCGAGTATCGGAAAAATATAATCTTCATCCGTCTGTCCTTGTTGCTGGTATTTGACAATGATATTCCGCATTTCTTCCGTCAGCAGAAAATTGATAGGTTTGCCCGTTTTCTTCCGAACGTATTGCACCCGTCCGTCCCGTACATTCCCGTATTTCAGCAGGGCGATGTCTGCAAAGTTAATCCCCGCTCCGAAATAGCTGAACACGAAAATATCCCGTGCCAATCGTTCGGAGGGATAGCCTTGCGACAAGTCGAGTGCAATAACCTTGCGCACGTCCTCTTTCGTGATGGCCCGTTTCTTCGTCCGCGTATCGAATTTGCTGACTTTATAGGCATCGAACGGGTAATAATCCCGTTTCACCAACTGCAATTCCACCGCCTTGTTGAACACGCTACGCAACGTTCGAAAGAGTTGGCTAATAGTCGTATCACCGCAACCGCTCGTCCGTAACCAATTCTCGTAACGACGCAACCACACGGCGTCAATGTCGCTGAACGGAATTTGCAACCGCTGTCCCGTGAATTTCAGCAACGATGTACGGGAGTATTTGTAAACACCTGCATTGCCGAGTTTCCCGCCGCGTTTCATGTCGTCAATCAGTTTATCGTACAATTCGACCACCGTAGCGCAACGGACTTGGTTATGAAAATGGGACACGAGCGTTTCCACCGTGTATTCACGTTGCTGGGAGGTCATTTCGACAATCAAATCGTTGTATTCCGCCGTTTTTGCGGCTATCAGCCGTTCGATTTGCTCCTTATTGGGACAATTCCGTTTGGGCTTGCCTTTCTCGAAATCCCAAAACTTTTCGTGCAGGGAAAGACCGAGCGAAACGTATTTGCGTTTGCGGTCTTTCGTAACTCGGAGCATTAAAGGAAATGTGCCGTCTTTGAGCGGCTTGGACTTGTAACAAACAACCTCTACGGTAGCTTTCATCGTGTAAATCTCGGTTTACACACTGGTTTACACAAACGGGCAAAAAACGTGTAAACCGACCACGGAGGCACACAAAAGAAAAACGACCTACATTGCTGTAAGTCGTTGATTTTCAGTTGTGGGAGCTGAGGGATTCGAACCCCCGACCCTCTGCTTGTAAGGCAGACGCTCTGAACCAACTGAGCTAAGCTCCCCTAAAAATGGCTTGGGACTGCAAAGGCAATCTTCCGATCGCCCATTCCGGACCATCCTTTTACGGACAACCCCTTGCAGGCGTATTCTTGAAAGAACCTTTACGCAACCCTCGCGCATCTGCGCCTGAACAAGGACTTGAACCTAGGACCCCATGATTAACAGTCATGTGCTCTAACCAACTGAGCTATTCAGGCATTCGAAAACGAATTGTTTCATCGTTTCGGAGTGCAAATATAGAGCAAAAATTCATTCCTGCAAAATTATTGCACGAATTTTTCGCAAAAAAAGTATCTTTGCATGTCCCGCAACAACCGAACCGATGTCAGCGAAACGAACCATACTCTTCATTATCGCGGCGTTCGCCGCCCTTTCCGCCGCCGCGCAGGCGCGTCTGGTCTTCGAGCCCGACACCTGGGATTTCGGCACCATCCGCGAGAGCGACGGCCGCGTCAGCCACACTTTCACGGGCGTCAACCGCGGCGACAAGCCGCTGGTGATCCTCGACGTGGTGACCTCCTGCGGCTGCACGGCGCCCGAATTCTCGCGCCGTCCCGTCACCCCGGGCGGCACGACGCAGATCACCGTCACGTACGACCCCACGAACCGCCCCGGCACCTTCACCAAGGAGCTGTGGATCTATTCCGACGAACGGAAGAAAATCGCCTCGATCACCGTGCAGGGCAATGTCACGCCCCGCGAAAAGAGCCTCGAAGAGCTCTACCCGGTCGATGCCGGCGGGGGCCTGCGGCTGGCCGCGACGCTCAGCGCCTTCTCCTATATATATCAGGGACGGCAGACGCAGGGGGCGATCGGCTACGCCAACGCTTCGGACCGCACGATCCGCCTCTCGCTGCGTCCGCAGAGCGCAAGCGGCCTGCTCAGCATCGACGCCCCGCAGCGAATCGCGCCAGGCCAGCGGGGCGAGATCAACCTCTCCTACCTCATCCCGGCCGACAAACCCCGCTACGGCACCCTGCGCGACGCGCTGGAAGTCGCCGTTGACGGCCGCAGCAACGGCACGACGATCGTTGCGCACGGCATCGGCGTCGATCCGCGGCCTGCCGACGCGACACAAAAGACCCCGAGGGCCGAATTTTCGGAAAATATCCTTAAATTTGGACCGGTGAAGCATGCGGGCCCGCGCCGGAAGCTGTCGTTCACGCTCTCGAACACGGGCGAAGCCGAACTGATCGTCCGGGCCGTGGAGGGCGAAGGACACATCGCCACGACGCTCGCACCGGGCCAGACGGTGGCTCCGGGAGGTTCCTACCGGGCCGAGGTGCTCCTCGACCCCGGGACGCAGGATTTCGGCGTCCTGACCGAGCACCTCGTGGTGGTGACCAACGACCCCGTGCGGCCGATGCGGCGGCTGCGGATCACGGCGATCATCGAAGAGTGACACACAAACGCTTAATACGACACAATGTACCCCATTCTTGAAAAACGAAGCCTCGCGGAAGGCATCTGGCTGATGAAGGTCCTCGCACCGCGCGTAGCGCGTTCGGCGCAGCCCGGACAGTTCGTCATCGTGCGCAGCGACGAACACGGCGAGCGCATTCCGCTCACGATCTCCGACTTCGACGCCGCGGAGGGCAGCGTGACGATCGTCACGCAGGCCATCGGCGCCTCGACGCGCAAAATCTGCGCACTCGAACAGGGCGACGCTCTCGCCGACTTCGCAGGGCCGCTGGGCCACCCCTCGGAATTCGTCAAAATGCCCGTCGAAGAGCTCCGCAAACGGCGCTACCTCTTCGTGGCGGGCGGCGTGGGCACGGCCCCGGTCTATCCGCAGGTCAAATGGCTCCGGGAACACGGCGTCGAAGCCGATGTCATCATCGGCGCGAAGACGCGCGACATGCTGATCTACACCGACGCCATGCGGGCCGTGGCCGAAAACCTCTACATCGCCACCGACGACGGTTCGGAGGGTTTCAAGGGGCTGGTGACGCAGGTGGTCGAAGAACTCGTCGAGCGACAGGGCCGGCACTACGACGAATGCGTGGCCATCGGGCCGATGATCATGATGAAGTTCGTGGCCCTCACCACGAAGAAATACGGACTGAAAACCACCGTGTCGCTCAACGCGCTGATGGTTGACGGCACGGGCATGTGCGGCGCCTGCCGCGTGACGGTCGGCGGACGGACGCGCTTCACGTGCGTCGATGGCCCGGAGTTCGACGCCCACGAGGTCGATTTCGACGAGGCGATGCGCCGTCAGGGCATGTACCGCAACCAGGAGCAGCGCGCCGCGGCCATCGAAGCCGAGCGCGAGGCGGGACACGTATGTAAAATCGGATTGGACAAGTAAAACAGGTTAAAGATTAAAAGTGAAATGTGAAAGGTATTTTATGGGTCATTACAGACCGTACCAGTCTCATTCCACTTTTAACCTTTTACTTTTCACCTTTCACCTGATCTAAAGTTATGGCAAACAAAATACCCCGCGTCCCCGTGCGCGAACAGGACCCGGCGATCCGGGCCGCCAATTTCGAAGAGGTCTGCTACGGCTACGACCTCGAAGAGGCCGCACTCGAAGCCTCGCGCTGTCTGCATTGCAAGAATCCCCGCTGCGTGGCGGCCTGCCCCGTGGGCATCCGCATCCCCGACTTCATCGCCGCCCTGCACGAAGGCCGGTTGCAGGAGGCCGCCGACATCATCTCCGAGGACAGTTCGCTGCCCTCGATCTGCGGCCGCGTCTGCCCGCAGGAGAGCCAGTGCGAAGGGTCGTGCGTCCTGGGCATCAAGGGCGAACCGGTGGCCGTGGGCAAGCTGGAACGCTTCGTCGGCGACTGGAAACTCGAACACGGCGCGCCCGTACAGCCCGCCGCCGTGCGCAACGGCCGCAAAGTGGCCGTCATCGGCAGCGGCCCCGCCGGACTGGCCTGCGCCAGCGATCTGGCGCGGATGGGCTACGCCGTGAAGATCTTCGAGGCGCTGCACAAGGTGGGCGGCGTGCTGGTCTACGGCATCCCCGAGTTCCGCCTCCCGAAGGAGCGCATCGTGGCGCGCGAGATCGCTCAGGTCGAGCGGCTGGGCGTCGAGATCGAGACCGACGTGATCGTGGGCCGCACCGTGACGATCGACTCGCTGCTGGACGAGGAGGGTTACGACGCCGTTTTCATCGGCTCGGGCGCCGGACTGCCCCGCTTCATGGGCATCCCAGGCGAGAACCTCAACGGCGTGGTCTCGGCCAACGAATTCCTCACGCGGGCCAACCTGATGCACGCCTACGACAAGGAGTACGACACCCCGATCTACGTCGGACGGCGCGTGGTGGTCGTGGGCGGCGGCAACGTGGCGATGGACGCCGTGCGCACGGCCCGGCGGCTGGGCGCCGAGGCGACGATCGTCTACCGCCGTTCGGAAAAGGAGCTCCCGGCGCGCGTCGAGGAGGTCCACCACGCCCGCGAGGAGGGCATCCGCTTCCGCATGCTGACCAACCCCACCGAGGTCCTCGGCGACGAGCAGGGCTGGGTGACGGGTCTGCGGTGCGTGGAGATGGAGTTGGGCGAACCCGACGAAAGCGGCCGCCGGTCGCCGGTGGTGAAGGAGGGCTCGGAGTTCGAGATCGCCTGCGACGTGGTCATCATGGCGCTGGGCACCTCGCCCAACCCGCTGCTGGCGGCGACGACCGAAGGTCTCGAAACCAACCGCCGGGGATGCATCACGGCCGACGAGCACGGAGCCACCACCCGCAAGGGCGTCTTCGCCGGAGGCGACGCCGTGACGGGCGCCGCGACGGTGATTCTGGCTATGGGCGCCGGACGCACGGCGGCCCGGGCGATCGACGAATACATCAAAAAACGTTAACAATACAAGCCAATGAAAAGCATCAAACTCCTGACGACTGCCGCGGCCCTCTGCGGGCTGGCAGCCTGCGCCGACAATACCCCGAAGTTTTTCGAGGGCTTCATCGCCGACGCTTCGATGAACACCGTCACCGTCAAGGCTCCGACGGCCGACGTCACCTACACCTTCTCGACGACGGACGCCGACAAGAGCGAGGCCAACGGCCTGCTACCGGGCGCTCCGGTCGTCGTGGACTACACGGGCAAACTGGAGGACGGCGCCGCGGCCACGAAGATCGCCACCGACCCCACCTACGCCGAAGCCATAGGCCGGTGGACGATGCCCGATCCGATCGACCCCGAGGGCGCAATGGGCGTCGAGATCCGGATCGAAGGCGTTGCGCAGTCGATCAACATGGCCACGCTGGTCTACACGTCGTGGGAGCTCCAGGGCGAGGCCGACAAAATCCTGCTCAAAGGAGAGAGCATCGGCAACGGCCAGACCATCGGCTTCACCGAGACGGGCGTGATCGCCAAGGACGCCGAGGGCAAATACACCCTGACGATCGAGGGGACCGGAACGGTCTACACCAAAGCCGACTAACCGCGGCTGCGGCAAAAAAAGAGCCTCCGGTCGTCCGGAGGCTTTTTCGTTTCGTCATCGTCCGACAAGCAGCCGGACCCGTTCGGCGATCATCGCGGGGGTCACGGCTTTCAGACAGCGGTAGTCGCCGTAGCGGCAGGGCTTGCTGCCGAAGACCGAACAGGGACGGCACGCCATGTCGGCTTGCAGCACGCCCCGCGGATCGCACCCGTAGCCCAGGAATCCCAGCCCGGGATGCGTCGCTCCCCACACCGACACCACGGGCGTAGCCACGAGCGCCGCGAGGTGCATGACCAGCGAATCCATCGACACCACGCAGTCGAGGTCGGCGATCAGGTCCATCTCCCCGTCGAGGCCGACCTTGCCGAACAACGCCGTGACGTTGGGATACGTGCGCTCCATCTCCTCGGCGAAGCGTTGCTCGCCGCCTCCGCCGCCGTGGATGAAGACCCGGTCGTAACGCTCCGCCAGCAGCCGCACCGCCTCGCGGCTCAGCTCTTCGGGATAGGTCTTGCCCCGCTGGGCCGAAAACGGCGCGAAGCCCACCCAGACGCCCTCCTTGGGGCCGAACGGTTCGGGCCGCTCCTGCCGGCGGGCCGGTTCCGGATCGTCGAACACGAACCCCAGCCGCCGGAACGTGTCGCAGTAGCGCAGCACGGTGTGGCGCAGCGGCTCCATGCCGCGGCTTCCGCAGCGGATGAACCGCCGTTTTTCCGCGCGGCCCTTGTGGATGAAGGCCACGGGGATGCCGTGGAGAGTCATCGACAGCCGGAACGCCCGGGAGCGCAGCACGTCGTGCACGTCGGCCACGGCGTCCACGCCCAGCCGCCGGGCCTCGGCCGCCAGCCGCCACATGCCCCGCAGGGAGTGGTGGACGCCTTTGAGATCGACATCGAGAAAATCCACACCGAGCCCCTCGAAGAAGGGTTTGAACACCGGTCGCGTCGCCACCGTGACCCGCAGACCGGGATAGGCCGACATCAGCGCCCGGAGCGCATGCGGCAGCATCGCCACATCGCCCATCGCCGAGGTCCGCAACACCAGCAGATGACGCGGCAGATCCCTATTTTTTCTGCCCATAGAGCACCGGATTCAGCGCCGGGTCGTTGTACATCTTCATCTGCTTGTAGGTTTTCATGTACTTGCGACCCGCTTCGATGTCCTCGATCAGCTCCTCGATGGCCCGCGAAAGGTCGGCCTGCTGCGACAACAGCACGCCGAGCTTCTTCCGGCAGGCCGCACGGTGTTCGTCATCGACATCCGTGCGCTCCGCCTCGCGCGCCATATGATAGATTTTCAGGGCGAGGATCGACAGCCGGTCGATGGCCCACGCCGGGGTTTCGGTGTTCAGCCGGGCGTCGGGCGCCGGCACGACCTCCTTGTATTTGTCCAACAGGTAGGAATCCACGTACTCCACCATGTCCGTGCGGTCCTGGTTCGACTTGTCGATGCGGCGCTTGATCTTCAGCGCCTCGGCCGGGTCGATCTCCGGATCGCGGATGATGTCCTCCAGATGCCACTGCACGGTGTCGATCCAGTTCTTATGATAAAGCAGGTGGTCGATCGTTCCCGGAGCATAGGGATTGTCGATCGGATGATCGACATCGTCCCAGCGGTGATAATCTTCGATAGAACGGTTGAAAATACGATTCGCGTTTTCGGTAAACATAGCTTAGGGTTTATTCGATTATTGTTATTTTCATCGGAAAATTATACCTTTGTCGGTAACTGTTAAACAAAGATAATGACTTTTTCCAAAAAAGCAATATCCCTCGCGGGAATCCTCCTCTGCTGCGCGGTGCAGCTCGGGGCGCAGGTGCGCCAGACACGCGAAGAATACATCAGCCGCTACATGTCGATCGCCGTGGCCCACATGGAGCGCTACGGCATCCCGGCAAGCATCACTATGGCACAAGGCATCCTCGAATCCGACTGCGGCAACAGCCTGCTGTCGATGAAGTCCAACAACCACTTCGGCATCAAGTGCAAGCGCAACTGGACCGGCGAGAAGGTCTACCACGACGACGACGCCAAGGGCGAATGTTTCCGTTCGTACCCCTCGGTCGAAGCCTCCTACCAGGACCACGCTGAGTTTCTCGACTCGCAGCCGCGCTACGACTCGCTCTTCGCCTATCCGTCCGACGACTACAAGAGCTGGGCGCGGGGGCTGAAGGCCGCCGGATACGCCACGGCCCCCGACTACGCCCAGCGGCTCGTGCGGGTCATCGAGGAGAACCAGCTCTACCTGCTGGACCGTCCCGACGGCATGCGCCTCTACGCCACGCGCTACGGGCTTCCGCGCGACCCCGAGGAGTGGTTCGCAGAGCAGAGCAGCGTGGAACGCACGGCCGAGGCCGGAACGGCCGTCGATCCGGACAACTACCGCGTGACGATCAACGCCCATGCGGGCTACAACGTCTATGCCACCAACGGCGTACACTACGTCACGGCCAAGGAGAACGACACGTTCGAGAACATCGGCCGCAAATTCCGCATTTCGCCGCGCAACCTGCGCAAGTTCAACGATCTGAAAGACAAGCAGGCGCAGCCCGTGCCGGGCGAGACGGTCTACATCGAGCGCAAGAAGAAGCGCTGGATGGGCAACTCCCGGCACCACATCGCGCGCCGGGGCGAGACGGCCTACTCCGTCGGCCAGTCCTACGCCATCCGCACGCGGTCGATCGAAAAGCTCAACAAGCTCAAACCCGGCGAGGAGCTGGAACAGGGACGCCAGATACGGATCAAATAAAAACCGACATACAGACCTATGGAAACAACCCCGCTGAGAGCCAGGATACTCGATACGATCATCCGCAAATCAACCCTCAAACAGAAGGTCTTCGACAACTCGTTCGCGGCATTCAACACCCTGAAGGAGACGCTGTTCGAGATGGCCTCGGAGATGGACGACGAGCTGGACGGCAAACTCGACCGCCGCGTGCGCCTCGAATACCGCGACCGCGGCAAGTTCGAAGCCCAGCTGCAAGTCGCCAACGACATCCTGATCTTCCAGATGCACACCGACGTTTTCGAATTCGAAGACGGACACCCCATCTGGCAGAACCCCTACGTCGCGGCCGACCGCGAGAACTCCTACTGCGGACTGGTCAACATCTACAACTTCCTTTCCGATTCGTTCAAGTTCAACCGCAACGCCGACGAAGGGTATCTGATCGGCCGCATCTTCATCAACCGCGAACGCCGCTACTTCGTCGAAGGCAAGCAGCAGACCTCGATGCGGGCCGCGGATTTCGGCCGGGAGGAGCTGGACCGCGACGCGCTGGTGCCGATCCTCGAATCGGCGATCGACTTCGCGCTGAACTTCGACCTGCTGATGCCTCCCTACGAGGAGAACAAGCGCGTGACGGTCGATCAGTTCAACACCAAGATGGACAATTCGAAATTCGTGACCGGCAAGCGGCTGGGCTACGATTTCGACATAGAAGATATTTAAGCAACCGGGAACTGAAACAAAATCCGGTCCCGCACCGAATTTGCGTATCCGCCGGTCGCAGTCGCCGCCACGGGCGGCGTTTACAAATCTGACCCACCCCTAAATCCCCTCCTCGGAGGGGACTTACGCTGCAACGCAAAAAAGACAGAACAACCGTGATAAACAAATTAATTATTCTTTCCGGACTGCTGTTGGCAACCGGGACAGCATACGCCCAGAACGAATACGCCGGAATCGCCCGCCTGCGCAGCCTGAACGAATCGGTGCGCGGCATCCGCCCCACGGCCGACGGCGAGCACTATACCACGCTCGAAAAAAACAATATACTCCGTTACAGCTATGCCACGGATGCTCCCGGCGAGAGCCTGCTCCCGTCGCCCGCGCCCGATCTGGTTATCAGCGACTACCTCTTTTCGCCCGACGAGCGGACGATCCTCGTCGCCTCGGGGCGCAAACCCATCTACCGCCACTCCTACACCACCTCCTATTCGCTCATCCGCGACAACCGCGTGCAGCCCGTGCTGCGGCAGGCCGAAGCGCCGCGCGACGCCTCGTTCTCGCCCGACGGACAGCGCATCGCCTATTCCGACGGCAACGACCTCTACGTCTACGACATCGCCGCGCAGACCACGCGCCGCATCACCGACGACGGAGCGTGGAATCAGGTCATCAACGGCACGACCGACTGGGTCTACGAAGAGGAGTTCGGCATCACGCGCGCCTACGCCTTCTCGCCCGACAGCCGCCGCATCGCCTACCTGCGCTTCGACGAGAGCGAAGTGCCGCTGATGGAGATGATGCGCTTCGACGGCAAGCTCTACAACCGGGCCTACTCGTTCAAATACCCCAAGGCCGGGGAACGCAATTCGGTGGTCCAGCTCTGGGTGGCGGACCTCTCGACCGGCGCGAAGGAGCGCATCGACACGGGTCCCGAAACCGACCAGTACATCCCCCGCATCGGGTGGACGCCCGACGGACGGCCCTGGTATTACCGCCTCAACCGGCGTCAGAACACCTTCGAAATGATCGTCTGCGAACCCCACGGGGCCCAGCGCACAGTCTACGAGGAGCGCGCCCGGCAGTATGTCGAACGGGTCGATGACAAGACCGTGACGTTCATCGACAAGGACCGCTTCCTCGTGCGGCAGGAGAGCCACACGGGATTCATGCACCTCTACCTGTACAGCCTCCGCCGGGGCATTCTCGGACAGGTGACCCGGGGCGACTGGGAGGTCACCGAGGTCGTGGGATGCGACGGCAAGCGCGTCTGGTACCTCTCGACCGAGACCTCGCCGCTGCGCCGCAACCTTTACAGCATACGTCTCGACGGCAAGGACAAGCGGCGTCTCACCGCGGGCGAAGGCTACTACACCGCCGCCCCGGCTCCCGGCATGAAATACTTCATCACCACCTTCTCCAACGCCGCGACGCCCAACCTCACGGAGGTCTGCGACGCCGAAGGCCGGGTGATCCGCACGCTGGCCGACAGCCGCAAGCTGCGCGAGGAGCTGGCGGCATCGGAACGCCCCGTCAAGGAGTTCTTCACGTTCACGACCGAGCGCGGCGACACGCTCAACGCCTACATCGTCAAACCCCGCGGCTTCGACCCCTCGCAGCGCTATCCCGTGCTGCTGACGCAATATTCGGGCCCCGGCTCACAGTCGGTCCGCGACCGCTGGTCGCTGGACTGGGAGGATGCTTTGGCCGACAAAGGCTATATCGTGGTCTGCGCCGACGGCCGCGGCACGGGATTCCGGGGCGAGAAGTTCAAGAAACTCACCTACGGACGCCTGGGAGCCCTCGAAACCGAGGATCAGATCTCGACGGCCCGCTACATGGCGTCGCAGCCCTGGGTGGACCCCGCGCGCATCGGCATCTACGGCTGGTCCTACGGCGGATTCATGGCCCTGAGCTGCGCCATGAAGGGGCACGGGCTGTTCCGCATGGCGATCGCCGTGGCGCCCGTCACCTCGTGGCGCTATTACGACACGATCTACACCGAAATTTACAACAACCTCCCGCAGTACAACGCCGCGGGTTACGACGACAATTCGCCGATCAACTTCGCGCGGATGCTCGACGACAAGCGGACGCGCCTGCTGATCATCCACGGCACGGCCGACGACAACGTCCATTTCCAGAACACCGTGGAGATGACCCGGGCGCTGAACCGCGCCGGCAAGCAGTACGACATGATGGTGTATCCCGATCAGAATCACTCGATGTTGCCCGACGCAACGGCACACATAAGACAGAAAATGATTGATTACACCCTGAAGAATTTATGACGTATTCCATGCAACTCGAAACGCCGATCGGCCCGCTGACGGTCACGGCGACGAAGAAGGCCGTGACAGCCATCCGATTCGGCACGGAGGTCCCGGAGGGCTCCGCACGCTGCACCGCGGCGGAAGCCACTCCCCTGCTGCGCAAGGCCGCCGAAGAGATCGGGGAGTATTTCGCAGGCTCGCAGCGCAAATTCACGCTGCCCCTCGCCCCCGAAGGGTCGCCTTTCCAGCAGAAGGTCTGGGAGGCGCTGCGCACCATCCCCTACGGCGAAACCCGCACCTACAAACAGATCGCCATCCAGATCGGCCACAACCAGTCGTTCCGGGCCGTCGGCATGGCCAACAACCGCAATCCGATCGTGATCGTCGTCCCCTGCCACCGGGTCATCGGCTACGACGGCAAGCTCACGGGATATGCCGGGGGCCTCGACATCAAAGAGCAGCTGCTCGAATTGGAGAAACGGTAGTCAGACGGCTTCCGGAGCGGCCGCGGCCGTCGGTTCCACCTCCCAGACACCCATATAGCGGGCGCCGAAGCGCGTCCAGTCGTTGAAATTGAAACAGCGCACCAGCCAGTCGGGATAGGGGCGCCAGGGGACTTTTTTCAGCGGCAGGGACAGTTCCGTGTCCAGCCACCAGCAGTGCGAAAGCACCATCAGCTGCCGGTCCGGTGCCTGCAACGCGGGAACCGCCGCTTCGAGCTCCTCCTGCGTGTCGAAACAGAGCGGCCGGAGGTTCCGGGGCATGTAGAACCGGATCTCCACGATGCGGCCGGGTTCCAAAATATCCTCGATATACCCGTATCCGACGCCCGTGGGAACCAGCCCGAGGGCCACGACCTCCTTTTTGCCGCGACAATACTCCTGCATCATCTTGTAGAAACAGATCTCCGGACGGGGCTGTGCCAGGCAGTAGCCCATGATGCCCGCGTTGACCGCGACGAGCACTCCCAGCACATAACGCCAGACCCGGGCCCCGAACCACCTGCGGGGCAGCTCGCGGAACATCAGCACGATGAACCACGGGGCGAAGAAGAGCGCCGGGAAGAAGAACCGCAGCTCCTTGTGCCCCAGGAAGAAGTGCACCAGCAAGAACGGCACGAGCATCCACGTCACGACATGCCGGGGACGGCGCCAAAAGAACCAAACCGCAGCGACCAGCGCCAACGGTCCGTAGACATAGCCGCCCTCGGTGAACGGCTCGGTGAAGTAGTACCACCACGGCGAGGTCCCGAATTTGAGCATATTCTCGTTGAGGATGTTCTCGCGCAGGTAGTTCACCGGCGTAAGGGTCCACTCGCCGTAGAGCCAGCGGTCGGTCAGCATCCCGAGCGCCAGCACGACCAGAACGCCCGGAACCATCCCGGCATAGAGCTTCCGGCGGCGGTGGAACACCAACAGCCAGATGCCGTAGCCCAACAGCGCGAATCCCATCTGGAACCGCACCGCGAAAGTCAGTCCCGCGGTCATGCCCAGCAGCACGCCCCGGCCGAACTCCCGCCGGCCCACGGCCCTATGGCAGCGCATCGTGAGCGCCGCCAGCAACAGGAGCAGGTTGCCCGAGATCATCTCGGCGTTGAAATGGACGTGGAGGTAGGCCAGGTACCAAAGGAAAAATCCCAGCAGCAGGAACCAGCAGCGGGCATTCTCGTCGCGCAGGTCATCGCGCACCGTGCGGTAGAAGAACAGCAGCGCGGCGGCCGAAAGGGCTCCGCTCAGCAGCTGGAGCACGAAGACCACGGCGAAGGGCGAATAGATCCCCGCGGCCAGCAGTCCTTTCCCGACGGCCCACGCCACGAACGGCTGTATGCCGGGGCGCATCTGCAAGAGGTACTCCCACGGCAGATGATCCGGCGTAGGGGTCCCGAAGAGCTTCATATGGGCGTATTCGAGTATCTGGAAATGTTCGTCGGGATGGTAGGTGCCCAGGCTGAAAGCGGCGTATAGCAGCGTGACCAGACACCCGGCCCAAATCAGGCGGGGGGGGGTAATTCCGAGGCGTTCGAAAGAGATCATCAATCCTGTTCAGCGTTGTTTCGGTTGCAAAAATACGACAAATCCCGCAAATTCCGCACTCCCGGGCGAAATATGCCCCGTCCGGGGGCTCCGTCGAAAGCGCGGGGCGCGGTTTTCCGCGCCCCGCACATGCCGTCCGGGTCCGGGATCAGAGCCCGAACGCGAAGAGGTTGATGCCGTCGTAAACGGCGCTCACGACGCCCAGCAGCAACACCCCGGCCATGCAGACCGCGAGGCCGATGCGCGTGCAGCGGTCGGTGCGGAACGCGGCGATCGGCGTATCGTTGGGGGTGATGTAGATCGCCTTGACGATCAGCAGGTAGTAGTAGAGCGAGATCACGGTGTTGATCAGCGCGATGAAGACCAGCCAGCGGAACCCGCCCTCGAAAGCCGCCGCGAAGACGAAGAATTTCGAGAAGAAGCCCGCGAAGGGCGGGATTCCCGCCAGCGAGAAGAGCGCGAGCGTCATCCCCACCGCCAGCCGGGGATTGGTCTTGTAGAAACCGTTGTAGTCCTCCATCCCCACCTTGCCGCCGGTCTGCTGCTCGACGGCCGACAGGACGCCGAACACCGCGAGGTTCGCGGCCATGTAGACCAGCACGTAGAAAACCAGCGAGGTCATGCCGAGGGCGCTGCCGCCGATGACGGCCAACATGATGTAGCCGGCCTGCGAGATGGACGAGAAGGCCATGAAGCGTTTGAGGTCCTTCTGCCGGACGGCGAAGAGGTTGGCGACGGTGATGCTCAGCACGGTGACGATCCAAAGCAGCGTCTGCCACTCCCGGACCATCGGCGCGAAGACCTTCACGAGCACCGCCAGCAGCACGAACGCCGCGGCGCCCTTCGACACCACCGAAAGGTAGGAGGTCACCGCCGTGGGCGCCCCCTGATAGGTGTCGGCGGTCCAGAGGTGGAACGGCACGAGCGAGATCTTGAACCCGAGCCCCGAGAAAAAGAAGACCAGCGCCATCACCTGCAAGGGCGAACCCATCAGACGGGCCGTCATGTCGTCGAAATAGAGCGTTCCGGTGGTTCCGTAGAGGAACGAGATGCCGTAGAGCATCAGGCCGCTCGAAAACAGCGCGCAGAGGATGTACTTGGCTCCGGCCTCGGCCGAATAGCGCTTGTATTTGTCGAAAGCCACCAGACAGGCCGCCGGCACCGAGGCCAGCTCCAGCCCGATGAAGAAGAGCAGGAAATTGCCTGCGCCGATCATGAAATACATGCCCAGCAGCGTCGAGAGGGTCAGGATGTAGAATTCGCCCTGCTTGTGGCGCGTATCCTCGCGCCGCAGCCAGGTGTTCGCCTGTAAGCAGACGACGAGCGCACCCGCGGCGAGAATGCCCTTGACGATGCCGTGCATCGGATGGTACTGAAACATCCCGCCGAACGCTTCGCCCTCTCCGCCCGGAAGGAGGCAGACCGCCGTCTGCACGGCGAGCAGGCCGCAGACCACGGCCGAAAACCGGCGGCGTCCGCGCTCCCCGGCGACGAGGTCGTAGAGAAATACGAGGACGAGGATTGCCGTGAGGGTCACTTCGGCCCGCATCAGCGTAAATATCGAGGTGTAATCCATAGTCGCTTAACTCAAAATGTGTGCAATGATTTCCGAAACGCTGCCGCGGATCATGTCGCTCACCCACAGCGGCACGAGCCCCATGCCGGCGATGGCCGCGACAAGGCAGACGACCGAAAGGCGTTCGTCCCACGTGGCGTCGGTGAGTTTGAGGTGCCCGGGGTTGTCGCACGTGCCGTAGAGGATTTTCCCGACGACGCGCAGGATGTAGACCGCCGTAATGACGATCGACGTGCAGGCGACGACCGTGACCACACGGTGGAACGTGTCGGCGTGCATGAACGCACCGTTGAAGATAGTCATCTCGGCCACGAAGCCGCTCAGGCCCGGGAGTCCGAGGTTGGCGAGGCCCGCGATCACGTAGCCCACCGCGAGGAAGGGCATCACCTTCATCAGTCCGCCCAGCTGGCGGATGTCGCGCGTGTGGGTGCGGCCGTAGATCATGCCGATCAGGGCGAAGAAGAGGGCCGTCATCAGGCCGTGGCTCAGCATCTGGAGCACGGCGCCCGTGCCGGCCGCGGTGTTCATCATCAGCACGGCGAAGAACACCAGCCCGCAGTGCGACACCGAGGAGTAGGCGTTGATGTACTTCAGGTCGGTCTGCACGCAGGCCGCGAAAGCGCCGTAGACGACCGAAACCGTCGTCAGGACGATGAATATCCAGCTCAGCTCCTGCGCGGCGTCGGGCAGAAGGTACATGGCCACCCGGAAGCAGCCGTATCCGCCCAGCTTCATCAGCACCCCGGCGTGGAGCATCGACACGGCCGTCGGGGCCGAGGCGTGGCCGTCGGGGCTCCATGTGTGGAACGGGAACAGGGCCCCCAGCACGCCGAAGCCCACGAACACCAGCGGGAACCAGATGCGCTGCAACGACAGCGGGATGTTGTGCAGGGCAGCAATCTCCTGAATGTTCATCGTCGTGGCGCCCGCGCCGAAATAGATGCCCAGAATGCCGATCAGCAGCAGCGCCGAACCGCCCATGAGCATCAGCGTGAGTTTCATGGCCGCATACTCCTTGCGGCCGCTGCCCCAGACGCCGATCAGCAGGTACATCGGAATCAGCGCCACTTCGTAGAACATGAACATCGTGAAGAGGTCCACCGAAACGAAGAACCCGAAGACGCCCACGCTCAGCAGGCAGAACCAGAGGAAATAGGCTTTGACATCGGTTTTCATCTGCCACGAGGCGAACGTGCCCGTGAAGACGATAATGGCCGACAGCAGGAGCATCGCCACCGAAATGCCATCGACGCCCACGGCGTAATGGATATTGAGCGGCGCATACCACACGCGGCTGGCGGTGAAGAGCATCGGGGCCGTCTCGCCCGCGCCGCGCAGCCCGAGGTACTGCACCACGAGCACGACGGCCAGCGCCAGGAGCAGCGAGGAGCCGGCGACCATCACGGCGTGGATCTGCCGCGTCGATTTCGAGAGCCACAACCCCAGCATCATCACGAGCGGGACGGCCGGGAAGAGGGATAGTATATTCATAACGACTTTCCGATTAGCAGATTAAAAGGATCAGGATCGTGAGGCTCAGCGCACCGCCGAGGAACCAGATGCAGTAACGCTGCACGCTGCCGCTCTGCATGTCGCGGATGAGCCAGGCGGCGCCGTTGGCGCCCCGGGCGAGAAGGTCCATGAAGCCATCGACCACGTGGCGGTCGAACCACGCGACGGGCGTCGAGATGCAGGCGAAGATCACGCGGTGGGTGATGAACTGATAAACCTCGTCGATGTAGAAACGGCGGTAGGCCGCGCGGTGCAGGCCGCTGAACGTGGCGGCCAGCCTGTCCGCCACGGGCTGTTTATCGCGGGCGTACATCCACGTCGCCAGCGCGATGGCCGCGGCGGCCACGCAGAGGCTGACGGCAGCGACGCCCCGGTCGATATGGATGGCGTAGGCCGCGCCGTCGCTCGAAACGAACTTCCCGAAAGGTATGAATCCGGCGACGCAGGTCACCGCCGCGAGGAACACGAGCGGCAGGGTCATCGTCAGCGGAGCTTCGTGCGGCGTATGCGCGGCATGGAGTTCGCGGTTTTCGGTGCCCCAGAAGATGCCGTAGTAGAGGCGGAACATGTAGAACGCCGTGAGGCCCGCGATGGCGGTCATCGTCCACCCCATCACGGGGCTGAAAGCGAAGCAGGCGGTCAGAATCTCGTCTTTCGAGAAGAAGCCGCTCAGGGGCCAGATGCCCGCGATGGCGAGGCACGCCACGAGGAACGTCGCATGGGTCAGCGGCATGTAACGCCGCAGGCCGCCCATCGCCGACATCTCGTTGGAATGCACCGCATGGATGATGCACCCCGCACCGAGGAACAGCAGGGCCTTGAACATCGCGTGGGTGAAGAGGTGGAACATCGAGGCCATGTAGCCCAGTCCGCCCGTGTGCGGGTCGGCCGAGGTGCAGACGCCCAGCGCCACGATCATAAAGCCGATCTGCGAAATGGTGCTGAAGGCCAGCACCCGTTTGATGTCGCTCTGCACGCAGGCCACGACGGCGGCGTAGAGCGCCGTGAAGGCCCCGACATAGGCCGTCCAATGCAATACTTCGGGGGCGTAGCCGATGAAGAGCGGGAACATCCGCGCCACGAGGTAGACGCCCGCCACGACCATCGTGGCGGCATGGATCAGCGCCGACACGGGCGTCGGGCCCTCCATAGCGTCGGGCAGCCAGATGTGCAGCGGAAACATGGCGCTCTTGCCCGCGCCGCCGACGAACATCAGCCCCAGAGCCAACGGGATCATCGCCCCGGCGGCCGCGAGGGTCTGCGCCGCAGGCGTGAAGGAGAAGGTCCCGGCGTAGTAGCCGTAGACGAGGATGCCGACGAGGAAGCCCAGGTCGGCGAAGCGCGTCACGATGAAAGCCTTCTTCGACGCGGCCACGGCCTCCGGCTTCGTGTAGTAGAAGCCGATCAGCAGGTAGGAGCTCACGCCCACCAGCTCCCAGAAGAGGTACATCTGGAAGATGTTGGTGGCGACCACCAGCCCCATCATACTCATCGTGAAGAGCGAGAGGAACGCATAGTAGCGCTGGAAGCCCCGTTCGCCCTTCATGTAGCCCAGCGAGTAGACGTGGACCATCAGCGAGACCGTGGAGATCACCACGAGCATCATCACCGAGATCGGATCGAGCAGGATGCCCAGGTCGATGTGCAGCTCCCCGCCGATGGGCAGCCACACGGTGTTCCACGGGACGAGGGTCGGGAACGCGCCCGCGGCGTCGCGCCCGGCCGAGAAGTATTCGAAAGCCGTGTAATAACTCAGCAGCGCCACCGCGGCCAGCACGGCCGTGCCGACGAGACCCGCTGCGACGGGGCGCATCTTCATGCCCGCGAGCCCCAGCACGAGGAAGCTCACGAACGGCAGCAAAAGTATCAGGATCGTATATTCCATAGCAAAGCGTTTGTTACCACTTCATCTCCCGCAGGCTCTTGACCTCGATGTTGCGGATGTTGCGGTAGATGTTGATGATGATGGCGATGGCCACGGCGGTCTCCGCCGCGCTGATGCCGATGGCGAAGAGCGTGAAGAAGAAGCCTTCGAGCTGTTCGGGGAAGAGGAAGCGGTTGAACACCACGAAATTGATGTCCACCGAGTTGAGAATCAGCTCCACGGAGATCAGCATCGCCAGCAGGTTGCGCCGCGTGACGAACCCGTAGATGCCCACGAACATCAGGATCGTGGAGACGACGAGGTAATATTCCATTTTTATCATAGCCGTAGTTGTTTTAGCGTTTGCGTGCGATGAGGATTCCGCCGACGATGCAGGCCAGCAGCAGGATGCTGATGACCTCGAAAGGCAGTACGTAGCCGTACTTTTCCAGGCTCATCAGCGCGTGCCCGATGGTCTGCACGTGCAGTTCGCCGTGCTCGAAATGCGAGGGGTTGAAGTCGTGCCGGAGCATCACCCAGAGGCAGATGCCGAGGCTCGCCAGCGTGGCGGCCAGTCCCGCGAAGAGCTTGTAGCCTTTCAGGTCTTCGGCCTTGTCGCCCTGGCTCGAGGTCAGCAGGATCGAGAAGACGTAGAGCACCGTGATGCCGCCGGCGTAGACCAGCAGCTGCACGGCCCCGAGAAACGAGTAGTTGAGCTGGAAATAGATGCCCGCCGTGCCGAAAAGCACGAACAGCAGGTAGGTCGCAGCGCGCAGGATGCGCTTGGTCGTCACGGCGAGTATCGCGCTGACGCCGATGAACAGCGCCAGAATGACGAAGACGATGAATTCGAGTGTTATTTCCATGACTTACTGCTTGTTGAGTTGTTTGACGAGTTTTTCGCGCGTGTAGACCGCATGCTCGAAACGGGTCGAGAAGCGGATGGCGCCCGTCGGGCAGGCGTTGACGCACAGCCGGCAGAACATGCACGACCCGAGGTCGTATTCGTAACGCGCCAGCCGTTTTTTGCTCTTGCCCGTTTCGGGATCGACGACCGTCTCGGTCGTCAGGCGGATGGTGCCGTTGGGGCAGGCCGACTGGCACAGGCCGCAGGCAATGCACTTGTTGCGGCCCTCGGCGTCGTGGGGCATGGTCAGCTCGCCGCAGAAACGGTCGTACATCTTCAACGCCGCCCGGTTCTCGGGGTATTGTTCCGTGACTTTCGGGGTGAAGAACTCCTTCAGCGTGACCTTCATGCCGGTCATCAGGGTTCCCACGCCGTGAAACACTCCTTTGATATAGTTGCTCATGGCTAAAAATGCAGTTTGAATACGACGACGATGACCATCAGCAGCAGGTTCGCCAGGCCGATGGGCACCAGATACTTCCATTCGAGGGTCAGGATCTGGTCGATGCGCAGGCGCGGGAAGGTCCACTTGATCCACATCAGCAGCCCCACCACGAAGAAAGCCTTGGCGAAGAACCACACGAAGCCCGGGATACAGTCCATCGCTGCGTTGAAGCCCTCCCAGCCCGCGACGTGCAGCGGCATCCAGCCCCCGAGGAAGATGGTGGCGGCGACGCCCGCGACGATGAACAGGTTGACGAACTCGGCGACGTAGAACAGGCCGAAGTGCATGCCCGAATACTCGGTGTGGTAGCCCGCCGTCAGTTCCGATTCGGCCTCCGGGAGGTCGAACGGCCCGCGGTTGACCTCGGCGTTGCCCGCGATGAGGTAGATCACGAAGGCGACGAACGCCGGAATGTGGCCCTTGAAGAGGAACCATCCGTCGGCCTGCCGGGCCACGATCTCGGAGAACTGCATGGTGTCGGTCAGCACGACGATCGTGAGGATCGAGAGGCCGATCGAAAGCTCGTAGGAGATCATCTGGGCACCGCTCCGCATGGCGCCGATCAGCGAATACTTGTTGTTGGAGCTCCACCCGGCCAGCAGGATGCCGACCACGCCGATGGACGAGGCGGCCATCAGGAAGAAGACCCCCACGTTGAAGTCCAGCACCTCCAGTCCCTTGCTCACGGGCAGGCAGGCGAAGGCCAGCACCGAGGCCAGAATGACGATGTAGGGAGCGAGGTTATACAGAAACCTGTCCGAGCGGCGGATGGTGATGATCTCCTTGGTGAGCATCTTCAGCACGTCGGCAGGGACCTGCAACAGCCCCCAGAAACCCACGCGCACCGGGCCCAGGCGACATTGGAAAGCCGCGCAGACCTTGCGTTCCATGAAGATCATCACGACGGCGATCACCGCGTACATCAGCAGCAGGCAGAGGCCGACCACGACGCATTCGACGAAGACGGCCAGTCCGAGGGGCATCAGCGATGTCAGCATCCCGTGAACCCAGCTTGTAATTATTGAAAAGTCGAACATAGTGTCTCTTTTTTATCTGTCAATATCCGGAACCACATAGTCCAGCGTGCCGCCGATGGCGATCAGGTCGGCGATCTTCGTTCCCCGGGCGATGGTCTCCAGGCACGAAACGAGCGGCAGGCCCGTCGAGCGGAACTTCATGCGGTAGGGGAACTTGTCGCCCCGGCTCTCGATGAAGACCCCGAACTCGCCGCGGCTCCCCTCGACGGCGGCGTAGTAGCTGCCTTCGGGAATGCGGATCACGGGCTTCATTTTCAACTGGTATTCGCCCTCGGGAATGTTGTCGATCAGCTGTTCGATGATGTTCATGCTCTGCTCGATCTCGCGCATGCGGACCATGTAGCGGGCGAAGCAGTCGCCCTCGGTGAAGAGCACCTCCTCGAAATCCACCTTGCCGTAAGCGGCGTAGGGATGGCGCTTGCGCACGTCGCAGGCCCATCCCGAGGCGCGGCCCGTACCGCCCGTGGCCCCGAACGAAACGGCGTCCTCGCGCGTCAGCACGCCGGTGCCTTTCAGACGCTCCTGCGCGATGACGTTGCCCGTGAACACCTCGTGGTATTCGCGCAGTTTGGGACGCATGTAGGCGATGAACTCCTTGGTCTTGCGCACGAAATCGGGGTGGATGTCGGCCTGCACGCCGCCGATGGTGTTGTAGGTCTGGATCAGACGCCCTCCGGTGGTCTGTTCGAGAATGTCGAGCACCTTCTCGCGGTCGCGGAAGCCGTAGAAAAAGGCCGTCAGCGCGCCCATGTCCATGCAGAGGCAGGAGAAGAAGAGCAGGTGCGAGTCGATGCGCTGCAACTCGTCCATGATCGTGCGGATGTACTGCACGCGCTCCGGCACCTCCACGCCCAGCCCCTTCTCGATGCACATGCACAGCGCATGGCGGTTCTGCGCGGCCCCGAGGTAGTCGAGGCGGTCCGTCAGGGCCAGCGTCTGGGGATAGGTCAGCTCCTCGCACATCTTCTCGATGCCGCGGTGGATGTAGCCGCAGTGAACGTCGAGTTTGCGGATGATCTCGCCTTCGAGCGACACGCGGAAACGCAGCACGCCGTGCGTCGCCGGGTGCTGAGGGCCGATGTTGATGACGTACTCGTCCTCCTCGAAGAGCACGTTGCGCTTGCGGATATAGCTGCCGTCGGGTTGCAGTTCGTAGGTCGGCGAGCTGTCCTTCGACACCTCGTTGCTCATGCGCAGGGGGTTCTGCGCCGGATCGTAATCCTTGCGCAGGGGGTATCCCGCCCAGTCGTCGCGCAGGAACAGGCGCCGCATGTCGGGATGGTTCAGGAAGCGGATGCCGAAATAGTCGAACGCCTCGCGTTCGTTCAGCTCGGCGGCCTTCCACAGGTCGCACACCGAGGGCAGCACCGGACGCTCGCGGTCGGGGGTCAGCGTCCGCAGCACGACGTTCTCGCCCGTCGCGGTCGCTTCAAGATGATAGGCCACGCCGAAACCGGCCTCGCCCCAGTCCATACCCGTGAGGCTGCGCAGGAAATCGAACCCGTCGGCCCGCAGACGCCCGGCCAGGTCGTGAAAGCCGTCCGCCGGAACGGTGAACATCCCGTCGCCGCCTTCGGTCCATACGGCGCGGGGCTCCCAGGCCGTAATCTTATTCAAGAGGTCGTTATTCATGTTTTTCTTCTCCTTCCACATTGAGATCGTTCTTTTCCGCCGTCAGGTCGCGCCGGAGCAGTTCCTCGTACTCCTCCCGGCCGATCTGGCGGTTCACGCCGCCGAAAAACCGCTGCACTTTCACCTTGCGCTGGAGCTGCATCAGTCCGTAGAGCATCGCCTCGGGGCGCGGCGGGCACCCGGGGATGTAGACATCGACGGGCAGGATCTTGTCCACGCCATCGACCACGTGGTACGACCGTTTGAAAGGCCCTCCGCTGATGGCGCAGCCGCCCACGGCGATCACGTATTTGGGATCGGCCATCTGGTCGTAGAGACGTTTGAGCACCGGGGCCATCTTATGGGTGATGGTTCCGGCGACCATGATGAAGTCGGCCTGCCGCGGGGAGGCGCGGGCCACTTCGAACCCGAACCGGGCGAAATCGTAGCGCGCGGCGCCGACGGCCATGAACTCGATGCCGCAGCAACTCGTGGCGAACGTCAGGGGCCAGAGGCTGTTGCTGCGGCCCCACTCGATCAGTTCGTCCAGACACCCCACCAGCACGTTGGCACCGCCCTCGCGCAGTTCGGCGACCATCCGTTCGATGTATTCGTTGTCGTTGAAATCCTCGTAGGACATCGACTTGATTTTCGGTCTCTTCATCATTTCCATTCCAAAGCTCCTTTCCGCCATGCGTAGGCAAGGCCCAGAATCAGTACCAACAAGAAAAAGAGGATGCTCACCAGTCCGTAGACGCCCAGTTCCTGCACGACCACGGCCCACGAGAAAAGGAACACCGTCTCGACATCGAACATCAGGAAAAGGATGGCGAAGAGGTAGTAACCCACCTTGAACTGCATCCACGAACGGCCCCGCGTGGGGATGCCGCATTCGTAGGCTTCGCCCTTCTGGGGGTTGTACGAGCGCGGCGAGATGGCGCGGGCGATGCCCAGCGCGACAGCTACCAGCGCAATGGCCGTAAGGATGACGACCACCAACAGCGTAAAATACATAAGCGATTGTTTTACGAATTATATCTATCCGGCGCCCGAAACGCCGCGAATCCGGGAAGAGCGCTCCCGGAAGAAACAGACAAAAGACGAAGGGGGGGGGCAGGAACGCTAAATCAGAATGCGACCCAGCGAGTAGACGTAATAATCCACGGGATCGGCATGCAGGGTCCGGGCATAGGTGCGCATCGCGGTGCGCACTCCGAACGCGGCATCGACGGCGGTGCGCACGACGGCGCGCTGCCGGACGACGGCCTTCTGGTCCGTCTGCACGACGGGGGCCTCGATCGAGGCGCTGCACGAACAGAGCGCCACGGAGAAATAGTTGCGGACGGCTGCCGGAGGACACGCCGTCACCGTCTCGTCGAGCGCAGGCTGTACACCGCCTGCGTCCTGAAACGAGGTGTCCCCGAGATTTCCCGCCAAAACGAAGAGCAGCAGGATCAAGACATATCGAAGCCGTTCCAACATTCCGTCCGAATCGCAGTTTATGCGGTGCGAAGATACGGTCTTTTATGCAGAAAAAAGACTCTGCGGACGGAAAAAGACGCAAAAAGACGAATTTTGATTACATAATCGCCATTCCGAACAACGAAAGCCGCCTTCCGAAACGGGAAAGCGGCATTCTCACACGACGGTCCGGAAGGCTATTCCTTCGCGTAGCGGTCCTCCACGACACGCCAGTCGATGACGTTCCACAGTGCACCCACGGCGTCGGCGCGGCGGTTGCGGTAGTCGATGTAGTAGGCGTGCTCCCAAACGTCGATCGCCAGCAGCGGCTTCATGCCCCGGCACATCGGATTGCCGGCGTTCTGTTCGCCGACGACCACCAATTCGCCCGCCCCGTTCTCGGCCAGCCACACCCAGCCCGATCCGAACAGCCCGGCGGCAGCCTGCGCCATCCGTGTTTTCAGCCCGTCGAACGAACCGAAATCGCGGTCGATGGCCTCCGAAAGTTCGTTCGAGGGCGCTTTCTGCGGATGCGGGGAGAGTTGTCCGAAGAAAAATTCGTGGTTCCAAGCCTGCGCGGCGTTGTTGAAGATCGCACCGTCGGACGAAAGTACGATGTCTTCGAGCGGCTGTCCGGCAAAGGGCGTGTCGAGAATCAGCTCGTTGAGCTTGGCGACATAGCCCGCATAGTGCTTGTCGTGGTGGTAGCGCATCGTCTCGCCGGAGATCGCCGGCTCGAGCGCATCGTATGCGTAGGGCAGTTCCTGCGGCGTGAAACGCGGTTCGGTTGCGGTATCGGTTGCCATAATCAGAGGAATTATAAATAAGGTGATGAATGTCGTCATAAAAGGTCGTTTTTTCGTTATCCGCCTGCCCGGGACACCCCCGCCGGGCTGCGCGTCGAACGGCATTCCAACAAATAAAATGCCCGATCGAGGATTTTCGAATATTTTTCGTAATTTTGAGGTCTGCGACCGTTCTGTCGAATCCGATTAAATCCGATAACGAACCATGAAACGAATCCTTCTCACACTGGCCGCGCTCGGCACGGCCCTCACGATGCAGGCGAAAGTCGTCCTGCCCGGCATCTTCGGCGACAACATGGTGCTCCAGCAGCAGTCCGAAGCGCAGTTCTGGGGCAAAGCCGCTCCCGGAAAGAAAGTCACCATCCGCCCCTCGTGGAGCGCGAAGCCCGTGACGGCCACCGCCGGCCGCGACGGCCGCTGGCAGGCCGCCGTGCCCACCCCGGAGGCCGGAGGCCCCTACACGATCGAGCTGAGCGACGGCGAGACGCTGACGCTCCGCGACGTACTGATCGGCGAGGTGTGGCTCTGCTCCGGGCAGTCGAACATGGAGATGCCCGTACGCGGTTTCTTCAACCAGCCCGTCGAAGGCTCGGCGGACGCGATCGTACGGGCCAAGGCTGCGACGCCGATCCGCCTCTGCACCGTGAACCGCGCCACGGCACGCACCCCGCAGGAGGAGTGCACGGCGCAATGGCAGAAGCACACCTCCGAGGCCGTCGCCGCGACGAGCGCCACGGCCTACTACTTCGCCCGCTACCTGCAAGAGGTGCTGGACGTTCCCGTGGGTGTCATCGTCACCTGCTGGGGCGGCACGCCCGTCGAGGCATGGATGGACCGCGAGACGATGGGCGGCTTCAAGGAGTTCGACCTCTCGTTCCTCGACGGCGACGGGAAGATCGACCGTCCTCAGAACAAGCCCTGCGGACTCTACAACGCCATGATCGCACCGCTCGTGCCCTTCACCGTCAAGGGCTTCCTCTGGTACCAGGGCGAATCGAACCGGCTGCGGCCCGGCCAGTACCGGGCGCTGATGCCGGCCTTCGTGAAGATGCTCCGCGAACGCTGGGCGCAGGGCGAACTGCCGTTCTACTACGTGCAGATCGCGCCCTACCGCTATGAGAATTCCAACGAAGCGGCGGGTTCGGTCCTGCTGCGCGAAGCCCAGCTGCGCAACCTCGGCGACATTCCGTCGAGCGGCATGGCCGTGACGATGGACATCGGCGACGAGAACTGCATCCACCCCGCCCGGAAAGAGGAGGTCGGCACACGCCTGGCATGGCTGGCGCTGACGAAAACCTACGGCATGAAGGGCATCGACGCCGACACGCCGGTTTATGAAAAGATGGAGGTTGCCGACGGCAAAGCCTATCTGACCTTCCGCACGGGCCGCGAGGGCCTCGCCCCGCTGGGCGACACGCTCACGGGCTTCGAGGTCGCCGGCGCCGACCGGGTGTTCCACCCCGCCACGGCCCGGATCGAAAAGGGCAAAGGACGCCTGATCGTCACGTGCGACGCCGTTGCGGAGCCCGTGGCCGTGCGCTACGCCTTCCGCAACTACGCCGAAGCTACGCTGTTCAACAGTTCGGGCATCCCCGCCTCCTCGTTCCGCACCGACGACTGGGAGGTGAAATGACAGCCGACGGGCCGGACTCCGAAAGGGTCCGGCCCGTTGCGTCATATCCGGGTCAGCGCCGACAGGATCTTCCGGTTGGCGCAGTCGATCACCGAGCTCTCCAGCGAAGAGAGATAGATCCGGGTCGTGCGCTCGGAGGTGTGTCCCATGCCCGCGCTGATGACCGTGATGGGCACCCGGTGGTTGCGCGCCGCCGTCGCCCAGCTGTGGCGCGACGCGTAGGACGAAAGCCCCTCTTCGAGCCCGAGGAGCTGCGAGAGCCGTTTCAGCTGGCGGTTGTAATAGTTCAGCGCTATCTGATACTGCGAATAGGCCCTGTCGGGCTCCTCGGCGGTCAGCAGCGGAAAGACGTAAGGCGTATTCCGGGTGCGCCACTCGTACCGCCGGACGATCTCCCGCATGCACGTCTCCAAATGCACGGTCATCAGCTGCCCCGTCTTGCGCCGCACGTAATTGATCTCCCCGCCCGAGAGGTCGCGCTTCCGCAGGAAGGCCATATCGACAAACGACATCCCGCGCGTGCAGTAGCTGAAAATAAAGAGGTCGCGGGCCAGCGCCAGGGCGTTCGATCCGCTCAGGTCGAGGTTCCGGAGCCGGCCGATGAGCCGCTCCTCGACGGCCCGCTTGCGGGTGTGGTCGATGCCCGTGTAGACGCCGCTGAACGGAAAACTCTGCTCTGCAAGGCGCTGCCGGACCGCCCGGTTGTAGACGGCGCGGAGAATGCGCATGTAGAACGACACGGTGTTGCGCACGCCGCCGCGCCGGACGAGATAGGCGTTGTACTCCTCGACCAGCGGCTCGGTAAAGGCGGCGAAGGGAAGGTCCGTGCCGCCGAGAAAAGCCGAAAAGCTGTTGAGCGTGCGCGCGTAGTTGCGCGCCGTCCCCAGCCGCCCTTCCGAAGTCAGCCGGGCGATCTGCCCCCGCAGGAATGCCAGTACAGAGACATCCCGGTGCGGGGTGCGGAAACGCGCAACGATCTCGTCCGCCGTGTACGGACGCCTTTCGAGCGTCAGGTCGCGGACGATACGCAGCAGCAGGGCCACGTCGCCGTCGATGCGGAGCCGGATCACCGACGCCTCGCCGGGAAGCGGCAGGACGTGCCCGGCAGCGGCGTCCCACCATGCGGGGAGAATGCGGATGCGGGTGGCGATGCGGCGGACCTGACGGTCGTGCGTCACCTGATAATAGATGCTCCCGGCCTTGCCCGGGACACGCGATGTGCGGAATTTCACCTTTACGGAAGTAGTCATAATTCAAGAAATTTATTCCGAAAGGTCGCAATTATCGCACATTTCGCACGCATGCCGGCCGGACAGACGACACAAAAACCCCGGAGTTCGCACTCCGGGGTTCGTTTTATGCAAGCCGTCTACATGCAGGTCAAAATCAGGGCGGCCATCGGCACCGCAGGCCACCACGTCCGCCGCCGCTCCTCCGCAGGAAACAGCCGGGCGATGTCCTCCGAACGTTCGAAGTAACGCAGCACTCCGAACCACAAGGCGCACATCACCGCGTTGGTCAGCAGCGCGCTCGCGGGCACCGAAAAGGCACCCGGGAGGTCGCCGAAAACCGGACGATACAGGAACAGGGCCGCGAAATGCGCCGCACTTTTCAATCCCGCATACAGGCTGACCTGCTGCACGGCATAAGGACTCCGTCGCAGCAGCAGCCACAGCAGCGTCAAGGGCAGCAGGGAGGCAAAGAGCGTGACGGCAGCCGTCCACGTCGTCGGCAGGGAGCCGGAAGCGGCCCATGCGAGCAGCCACGACCACATCCGGGAAACGCCGTAAGCGCCGAACAGCCATACGGGTCCGGGCATCGCATAAAGGGCGGAAAGCAATTTTTTCATGGCATCGGGCCGTTATCAGATCCGACGGCGGAGACCGCCGCCGGAGAGTCAGATCAGCGTTTCGAGGATCTGCACGGCGTTGAGCGCCGCACCCTTCCGGATCTGGTCGCTCACGCACCAGAACGTCAGTCCGTTCTCGCAGGTCAGGTCCTTGCGGATACGGCCCACGTAGACAGGGTCGTTGCCGGCGATGAAGAGCGGCATCGGGTAGACCTTGCCGGCCGGGTCGTCCATCAGCACTACGCCCGGCTCCTTGGCGAAGGCCGCGCGGACCTCCTCCACCGACACGGGGCGTTCGGTCTCGAGCCACACGCTCTCCGAATGGGCGCGCATCACCGGAACGCGCACGCAGGTCGCCGACACGCGGATGTCCGAGTGCATGATCTTGCGCGTCTCGTGGAACATCTTCATCTCCTCCTTCGTGTAGTCGTTGTCGGTGAACACGTCGATATGCGGAATCACGTTATAGGCCAGCTGGAAAGCGAATTTCGCCACCGTGGGCTCCTTGCCCGCGCCGAGCTCGGCATACTGCGTCTCCAGCTCCGTCATGGCGGCGGCTCCGGCGCCGCTGGCCGACTGGTAGGTCGAGACATGCACGCGGGTGATGTGCGAGAGCTTCTCGACGGCGTTCAGCGCCACGACCATCTGGATCGTCGTGCAGTTGGGGTTGGCGATGATGCGGCGGGGCGCATTCTTCGCATCCTCGGGATTGACCTCCGGCACCACGAGGGGCACGTCGTCATCCATGCGGAAGGCGCTCGAATTGTCGATCATGACCGTACCGTGTTTGGTGATCGTATCGGCGAACTCCTTCGACGTTCCGGCCCCGGCCGAGGTCAGGACGAAGTCGATCCCCTTGAAATCGTCGTTGTGTTGCAGCAGTTTGACCTCGATCTCCTTTCCGCGAAACTTGTATTTGCGTCCCGCACTGCGCTGGGACCCGAACAGCACGAGTTCGTCGATCGGAAGCGCCCGTTCCTCCAAAATTCGCAGAAATTCCTGGCCCACAGCACCGCTGACGCCCACAATAGCAATTTTCATCCTGATTAAAATTAAAAAGTGATCATCGTTCCCGCTCGGACGGACCGTACACGGAAGCTCCGGGGACAAATATAACGAAATCAGTACGAAATGCAAAAAAAATCGACCGGCACAATGGCCGGCCGTAATCATCAATTAAAGAAGTCGTCCTCGTCGGAGGTATCGGGCTTCCCGGGATCGACCTCTTCGTCGCAGTCGTAGCGGGGCATCATCGCCGGACGCAGGAACTGATCCCCGCGGCCGATGCCGAAGCGTCCGTCGTCGTAGACCCGCTTCATGAAATCGCCGACGATCGGCAGGGCCATCACGCTGCCCTCGCCGCCGCGGACGAAGTGCACCGACTGGTCCTCGCCGCCGACCCAGGCCCCTGCCACGAGCTTCGGAGCCACGCACATGAACCATGCGTCGCGGTTCTGGTTCGATGTTCCGGTCTTGCCGCCGATCTCCACGTCGTTGAATCCGAACTGCCACTTCAGACGCCCGGCCGTTCCCGCATTGACCACGCCCTGCAACATCGTGAGCATCGTGTAGGCCGTGCGTTCGCTGATGGCGTCCTGCGACTGGGGAATGAACGAGGCGATCAGGTTGCCCTGCCGGTCCTCGATGCGGGTCACGAAGATCGCATCGGTGTGCACGCCCTGATTGGCGAAGGTCGAGAAGGCGCTCACCAGCTCGAAGACGTTCGATTCCGAGGAGCCGAGGGCCAGCGCCGGCACGGGGTCGATGTAACTGCGGATGCCCATGTTATGGATGAAGTCGGCCACGGCCGCAGGCTGCTTGGCCTGCTTCATGATCCACGCCGAATAGTTGTTGCGGCTGCGCGCGAGGCCCCAGCTCAGGGGGTGCAGCACGCCGTCGTACTCGACGTTGCCGGCCTCCTTGGGCGACCACGCCGTGCCGTTGGCCGTCTCGATGGTCGTCGGCAGGTTCGGGACCATCGTGCAGGGAGTCATCCCCAGGTGGTCGATGGCGAAAGTATAGACGAAAGGCTTGATCGTCGAACCGATCTGCCGCTTGCCCTGCTTGGCCATGTCGTACTTGAAGTAACGGAAGTTGGGCCCCCCGACATAAGCCTTCACGAATCCCGTGCGGGGGTCGAGCGCCACCATCGCGGCACGCATGATCCGCTTGTGGTGGAGGATCGAGTCGCGCGGGGTCATCAGCGTGTCGCGTTCGCCCTTGTAGGTGAAGACCTTCATGTCGCAGGGTTTGTCGAATGCGGCCTGTATCTGCTTCTCGCTCGCCCCGGCGTTCTTCATCTCGCGGTAGCGGTCCGAATAGCGGACGGCGTGGCGCATGATGCGTTCGCGCTCCTCGCGGTCGGCGCCGATGAAAAGCGTCTTGGTGCTGCGGTACTGCGCGTCCATCTTGGGCTGGATCTCCTTCTCCATCTGCCGCTGCACGGCCTGCTCGGCATAGGACTGCATCACGGAGTTGATCGTGGTGTAGATTTTCAGTCCGTCGCGGTAGATGTTGTAGGGCGTGCCGTCGGCCTTGCGGTTTTTGAGACACCAGCCGTAGAGCGGATTCTCGTCGTACTCCTTCACCGCCTGGTCGTAGTCCCATTCGTTGTAGAACTGGCTGCGCTTGGGCCGCTCGGCGTTCATCACCAGACGCAGCATCTCGCGGAAATAGGTCGCCGAACCCTCGTTATGCGACACGGGCCGGTAGTTCAGCACGATGGGCAGCGCCGCGATCGAGTCGCGCTGCCTGTGCGTCAGCGCCCCGGCCTCCTCCATGCGCGAGAGCACGAGGTTGCGGCGCGCGAGGGCGTTGTCCGGATTGCGCACCGGGGAGTAGCGCGTCGGGGCGTTCACCACGCCCACCAGCACGGCCGCCTCCTGCACGTTCAGCTCGTCGGGCTCCTTGTTGAAGAACGTGTGGGCCGCCGACTTGATGCCGTAGGCGTTCGAGCCGAATTCCACCGTATTGAGGTACATCGCGGCGATCTCCTCCTTGGTATAGTTGTATTCGAGTTTGAGGGCCGTGATCCACTCTTTCAGCTTCGCCGTCACGAGCTTGGCCTTGCGGACGACGGCGCCGCGGTTGCGGGCCGTATCGCGCGGGAAGAGGTTCTTGGCCAGCTGCTGGGTGATGGTCGAGCCGCCGCCCTGCGAGGTGTTCTGCATCAGCAGCGTCTTCACCGCCACACGCGCCAGCGAGGGGATGTCGATGCCCGAATGGCCGCGGAAGCGGATGTCCTCGGTCGAGATAAGCGCCGCGACGATCGGCGGCACCTCGTATCCGTCGAGCCGGATGCGGAGCGTCGAATCCGAAGGAAAGAGGTCCGCGTACTGCACGTAGGAGCGGTTCTGCACGAAGAAGGTGCCGATGACCTTGCCGTCCTCGGAATAGATCTCCGTGGCGAGATTGCTGCGGGGGTTCTCCAGCTCCTCGAACGAGGGCATGCGCCCGAAGACGCCGAGCGCCGTCAGCAGCAGCAGCACGCCCACGAACGCAAAGGGTGCGAGCGCCACGCACCAGATCCATTTTATCATTTTCGGACTCACGCCCGTCTTTTTACGCTGTGTCATACGACCAAATTTTGCGGTAAAGATACGAAATATTCCTTAAAACGGTAGCCCCACCGACGCCGCGAACCACACGGAGCCGTTCGAAGGCTTGTAGCACGACAGTTTGAAGGTCGAGGTGGCCGACGCAGGCTGGCGGAAGGCGTTGAAATCGACGACGAGATCGCCGCCCGCGGACCAGATGCGCCGCCAGACATCGTGTCCCGCGTCGCGGAACTGCGCGTAGTCGCCGCCGGCGTTGAGCCGGATGCGCTTGATGTAGATCACCGACCCGATACCGCCCTCGGGGCACCACACCGGCAGCTGGTAATCGAACGACACGGCCGTGTAGTTGTTCGACAGAATGTCCGCCGAGGTGAATCCGCGGGGAATGAGGCGCGTCGAACGGTAGCTGAGCGGCGAGTAGCCCGAGGGGTATTTGTACCCTCCGAGCGAGGTCTGATAGGTCGCGGCGACTTTCACCGAATTGTGGCGCACGAATCCCGGCAGGTAAGCCTGTCCGTAGAACGAAATCAGGTCGCTGAAATGGGAGTTCGCCGGATTGAACGTGTAGTTCGTGCTGAGGGTGTAGCCCCAGCGGGGAGCGAAATCGCGGTGGGACATGCGCACCTGGTCCGAGAAACCCACGCCGAACGAGAGTTTGTGCAGCCCCTTGCGGAATCCGATGTGCTGGATGTTGGAGATCAGCCCTCCCTGGCCCCATTCGATCTCCCGCATATTGGCGACCATGCCGTTGGAGTAGTTCCAGCCCGTCGAGACGGAGAGCTGGCGCGTATGGTAGCCCTGCTGGAAATAGAGCGGCAGCGTGGCCGACAGCCCCACGGAGTAGTATTTGTCGGGCGCGGGGCGCGACTGATATTCATATTTTCCGGTCTGCCGGTTATACTGTCCGAGCGAGTAAAAGAGCTGGTTGCCGCCGTAGGAGGCGTCAAGGTCGAAGCGCACGCCCAGCCCGAAATAGCGCACCCCGAGGTTCACCAGCGAACCTTCGCTGCGGTTCCAGCCGTAGGAGGCGTAAGCCTCGGTGTTCGACAGGAGGTTCTGCGACAGAAGCGTGAAGCCCAGATTGAGGTCGATGACGTGTTCGTCCACCGCGGCGAACGGATTGAACGCCAGCGGCATCCAGCTGTGGACATTGATCAGGTTGGGCACCTTGCGGTAACGCTTCGTGCGGAACGAATCGCGCTGCATCCGGGAGTCGGCCGCATCGAAACGCACCGTATCGAGGTTCACCACGTCCCAGCGCCTGCGCGGCGGATTGACGAGGTTGACCGGCAGACGCGACGGCGCGACAGGGATCAGCGCGCTGTCCGCGGCCTGCTCCGTGACGCGGTAGCCGCGGCGGTCGTAGGTCGTCAGCAGCACGCGGCCGCCGGCAGGAGCCGGAGAGAAAGAGCCGTAGGCCGAGGTCGTGATGCGGTATTCGCGGCCGTCCGTCAGGTCGTAGCAATGGGCCTCGTCCTTGCCCGAGGCGATCGAGCCGTAGTAGAGTTTGCCGCCGCCGGCCCGGAGATTCGAAAGGGTGATATAAGCCCCCTCGGTGATCGGATGCACCCCTTCGCTGTCGATGCAGCCGATCCACATGCCACTGTCATCGGTGACGAGGACGTACCACGCCGCCGTCCGGTCGTCCCACGCCAGCCCGTGCACCTCGGTCCGGCCCGGCGTCGCCAAACGCCGTTCGGGTTCCGACCCGCGCCGCACGACGACCGTATAGCGGCCGTCGGGATCGTACTCGACCCACCCCAGTTCGTCGGGCGTCTCCACCGGGAAGAGCGCCCTGCGGCGTCCGGCGACCGAGCGGGGCACGCCGTCGGAGAGCTCCATATAACAAAGCTGCGAATTGACGCGCTGTTCGAAGAGTTTCGAGCGGCGGTATTCGGTCCACCACACCCGTCCCCCGCACAGCGAAGGGCGGGTCGAGACCTGCCCCGTGTAGCAGACGAGGCGTTCGCGGCCCGTGCGGCGGTCGATCTCGACGAAGCGCGACACGCGGTCGAGGTCGGTTTTGAGCGCCAGCACGGCCGTATCGCCCAGCGGCAGGGGCCACTGGTAGGTGGTGTGGTTCTTTTCGGGCAGTCGGGTCAGGGTCGCGGCGCTGTCCTCGGCCGCGGGCAGCGAATCCCAATAGCGTTCCAGTTCGTCGAAGGTCTCGCGGAAGAGCTTCTGCACGTTGGTCTTATAGAACTTGCCCAGAGCGACGCGCGTGGTGGCCAGCACGTAGGGGTTGCGCGAACCGTACCACGCGACCTTGTCCCAGACGTTCTCGCCGTAACGCTCCCAAGCATAGGAACATATCTGGTATCCCAGTTCGTAGTGGTCGGGAATGTAGTCGCGGTAGGAGCCGCAGAACCAGCGGTCGATGTTGCGCCGGTCGCGGCCGACGCTGCCCATCGCGCGGTAGGCCATCGAGAACGAGGGCTGCAATCCCCGTCCGAACGACGACATCATCGTCTCGGACATCACGGCGTCGCCCTCCATAGCCCAGATCGGCATGCACAGCAGGCCGATGGTCGAACCCTGCTGCCCCAGCACGTAGCTCAGGGCGCGGATGACGCCCCGGTCGAGGTTGTTATACTGCACGGCATGGCGGTATTCGTGGGCCACGAGCTGTTTGTACCACGGCATCGAGTAGCCCTCGACGGCCGGCGAGGTGAGGAACTCCACACGCTTGGGGAGATACATCACCAGCCCGTTCGACTGGAAATTCTCGGGGTGCATGACGAAGGGGATGCGCATCGGGCCGTGGCGGAAGCCGTAGGCGATGTCGGGCTGCACGGTGCGGATGTAGAACAGCGTGCGCCGGGCGACGGCCGACACGGTGTCGGGATAGATCATCCGCACGTCGGGCGTGCGGATCGCAGACCACTTCATCGGAGGGTCCGAACCCCACGTGTAATACTGGGCGGCGGCGCGCTCGGCACCGCAGACGGCGACGAGCGCCGCGAGCAGGAACAGCAGCCGGCGCACGTCAGCTGCCGGCTTTTTTGCAGCGGTAGCCGCTGCGGGTGAGAATCTCGACCACGCGGTCGCGGTGGTCGCCCTGAATGATGATTTCGCCCTCCTTGGCGGCGCCTCCGACACCGCAGCGGGTCTTCAACAGGCGCGCCAGCTCCTGCAAATCCCCGTCGCGGCCCACGAAGCCCCTGACGAGGGTCACGACCTTGCCGGCCCGCTGCTTGCGGTCGAGCCACACCCGCAGGTCCTGCCGCGCCGGGGGCAGGGTCTCCGCCTCGGGCTCTTCGGCCGTTTCGTATTTGAAGCCGGGATCGGTCGAATAGACCATTCCGAGCCGCGCTTTCCAGTCGTTGTCCGCCATAATTGTTCGAATGGTTGCAAATGAACGCCGAAAGGGACGTAATTTATTGCGCAAAATTAGCAAAATATTTATCTTTGGTGTCGCAACGACCCGTTAATTTGTCGAAAAGCTCCGCCGGACCGTGCGCAAATTCGCTTCCGCAGCGGGTCTGTATTATTTTTATATGCGTATGGCAAAAAAGTTCCGCGAAAAACTGCGCCGGCTCAACCCCTTCTCGCAGCCGATGACACCCGAACGGCTGCCCGAGCCCCTGCCCGCCAATCCGGACCAGCGGCTGGTGAAGGTCTATGTCGAAGGCTACGAGGACGTGGCATTCTGGCGCGGGATTTTCGACCATTTCCAGAATCCCTACCTGCGGTTCGAAATCTCGGTGCCCGACCGCGGCGACCTGCCCAAAGGCAAAAAGGTGCTGATGGGGATGATCCCCCGTTCGTCGGAGGAGACGATCCTCTGCGTCGATTCCGATTTCGACTACCTCTTCGCCGACCGCACGCCCCAGTCGAAGGAGGTCAACGGCAGCCGGTTCATGTTCCACACCTACGCCTACGCCACCGAGAACTACCTCTGCTACGCCCCCTCGCTGCACAACGTCTGCGTGAAGGCCACCAAGAACGACACACGCATCTTCGACTTCGTGAAATTCATGCGCGAATACTCGTGCACGATCTACCCGCTGTTCGTCTGGTACGCCTACTCGGCGCAACTGGCCACGGAGAACGTCTTTCCGCTGATCGACTTCAAGCAGTCGGTGCGCATCGGCTACCTCGACATCGAGAACAACGGCGAAAAGACCCTCGAATGGCTCCGGCGCAACGTCACGAAGCGCGAGGAGCTGCTCCGCCGGCGCAATCCGCGGATGATCGAACCGATGAAGGAATTCGAGGAACAGCTCAAGGAACGCGGGCTGAAACCCGAGAACGCCTATCTGTTCATGCACGGCCATACGCTGATGGACAACGTGGTGATGATCGCCCTGAACACCGTGTGCGAGAAGCTGCGGGCGATGTCGATCGCCAAGATCACCGCATCGAAGAAGCAGGGCGTGGCGCTCAAGAACGAGATGGCGAACTACACCAATTCGCTGCGCTCGATCCGCGACGTGCTCCTGGACAACGAGAACTACACCAAATGCGCGCTCTACAAACGTCTGGAGCGCGACATCGAACGCTATATCGCCCGCACGATCTGGAACATGAAGCGCAACGGCGAGATCCGGGAAACATCGATGATCGGCATCATCCACCGCCTCCGGCAGGGGCAGGAGTAACCGTCCGACATGCATGCCGAAGCCATCCCGTCTTAAAATTTAACGCTTCGATTTTCCCGAATCCCCATAATTTTTTATATTTGCGCAGTAAATAACCAAATCCAATTATGCCTATGAATAAATAACCGAAGCGTCACATTAAATTTTCAGGACCGGACACACAGTTCCGGTGCCAACATATAAAAAGCGTTATCTTTACTCTTGCTTGTCGAAATCTGGAAAATGTTATTCTATAAACGATTAATTATTTATAAGTCAGCGCAATAGCGTTTTATTCGACTTGCAAAAGGAACAAAATAGGAACAAAATCAATAATTTAAGCGATTCTCCGTTTTTCGCATTTCACTTAGTTTCATCCTTTGCACTTAGTCGTACTAAAAGTGTTTTTTCAAGCCATTTTTCCCGACAACCAGTCACTCTTCTGAGAATATATTGTTGAAGTGCGTCGATGAATTGTTGCAGCCAAAAAAGAAAATGACAAACCTCAGTCTTATGGGTAATCCCTATTGGAGTTTTGTCCTTCGTAAAGGTAGCTATTTCTATCAAGTCATAAGCATATGGAAAGGCAAATATGCCTACCTAAATTTAGTTTACTTTGATTTAGCATATATATAGAGCTAACCGACTAAAGTAAACTAATTTTTTGTACCTATTTCGATAGTATTCCATTCAAAACATACTACCAAAAGAAGAAGATAACTTTTCCGGATATTTTCTCTTTTCGCTGTAGCTTTGTTGGCGATACTCCATAATTTCACGGAATCATCTAACCTGCTATGCTATTCGCATCGCATTTTTCAAAAATTGTCATACCTTTACGAACAATTATTACTGTCGGTGCTCGATAAAGCAATCGCATTAGAAAAGTATGCGTAGAGCCGTTGGGGTTGATCGTCCGCGAACGACACTTTATTGAACTTGGGACAAGGGCGAGGGTAGTTTGCAGTGCGCATATCATTTATTTTTATGCGAACTACATTATCCGTCCGCGTTACGACGCAGACAAGCTGGAAAACCGACCGTCGGCGGTTTCCGCCGCGCAACATTCCGATTTATTTTCATTCACATCCGCCAGACGCCTAACCGCTAATCAGACCTTTATGCTCTTTGTCATGTCGTGTATACGATAAGAACAACACAACTATTGTCAAATCCGAAAATTCAAAAACAATGGAAATGAATCAAAGCATCGTGCATGGATAGCCTGTGCATACCATAATCCCCGAAACGGCTGCAACTGCCCAGCCCGTACAATGCGCAACAATTGACGAATCGCAAATCGCGTCGGCTGCCTCTGTAACTGCTCAACCGACCATTTCGCACGAGTTGCTATATACCCCTGCCGAAGCCGCCAGAATCGTATATCACCTGACTGATGGGTATTTCGATCCCGGATACATCCTGCTTTTCGGCAAGTTGGTCGGAGACACGCCCCACAGAGATGCTGCGGCCTACAACCAGCTGGTGGTGGTGCGCGAAATACCGAGTTGCGATTGGTTTCACAACCAATGCATCCTGCATTACAAGATGCCTTATCGACACCGAAAAATCACCTACATCAACCTTTTTATTCTGCCGTTGAATTACGGCATTGAACCGCACGACGTTCCTCTATTTCGCCTATGTCAATGGTAAATTGCCTCTTCTACTACAAGTAGAGAAAGTCTTTTGTAGCTGTTGAATCTCAACAAAGCGGAAGTGGCAAACTCCGATTCACGGAGTAAAGGTTATATGTCGTTTTATGGCATAAGATATGAACCATGGACAGAAGCCAGAAAGTCCAAATCACAATTCTGCAGGATTTATTTTTGATATAGAATACTAAAAATATTTAATGTATATTCTTTTAATGTAGGGATGATTCCCTACTCCGTTTACTCATAATCCTAACGATGGAATAATATTGCCAAAATTTCTGATTGCACTTTATCTGTGACAGCTTTGCTACATATTGCATTTAATTCATGGTTGCAAATAGCAATTCCATCAAGGCAACTCTTTCCTAATGCACTATCTTCCGGGGTGTAATAGCCTTTGATAAGTTCATTCCAAAAGAGCCAATTAGCGATTGCCTGATATTGATCTCGAATATTTAAGATGCAGCGTATTTTATCGTACAGCTCCATCCCTTTTGTAAAGTCGTCCCAAGCCTTTATCCGTTTATCATTTATTGATGCAACTTTAATCAATGCATCCGAAAAATCTTTTATATCCATACGAACTAGTTATTTATACTCACTATATGAGTTATTCTTCATTGAATCATCAAATTCTTTTTTGAGTTTATATAGCTCTGATTCTGAATCTGCTATATCGCCTCGATAATTCTTATAGAACTGTAAGATGTGCAGATATTTTTGGTTATCTGTCAAATCTTCGATATGGTTAAAATTATTTTTGAAGATTATAGGATATAGCTCTGCACGTTCCTCATCGGTAAGCTCCGATATTGCTTTTCGCCACTCCTGAGTATATCCTAAATGCTCAAAGAAAAATCGGAATAGCAGGAATGTCTCAGGCATAATGAGCAATTCCATGTATTCCTTCTCATTTCGACCAAAGGCTTTCTCAAAGAAAGATACACCTCTGCCTATTTTACCTTTGGTAGCATTGAGAATAGCCTGAACAGCGCGAATATACTTGCGATTCCAATATTTGCCTATGTAATCTCTATCGTGGCTATGTTCACCTGTAATTGGGTGATACTTCATCGGGAATGAATATATGCTAACATTTAATTTTTCACATAGATCCACATTTACTCGCATGCGGTGATACAGTTCTTCCGGCTTATCTGTAAAATTGTAGAGAAGATAATTGGAAAAGTCTTTCATTCCATACTTCTCGCTCATCATAATAGCCTTTGTATATTCAGGTTCTGTCTTAATATTATCGAAAGCTATACGGAGAGGTCGGACAGGAATTTCTGCCAATAGTTTAACAATGCGGCGATTGAATAATCTTGCATCAACGCCTTGATTAAAGTCCACGAAACGCAGGCGACCTAAACGCTTCTTGAACTTAACATCGAAATAAGGTGCAAAATCTTTGTATGTAGCGATTAATTCTTCGCGAGTGCAAGTTTCGAGATGCAAAAGTCCGTGCTTTTCTCGTAATGCATATATTTCAGTCCTCGTATTTTCGTTGAATGACTTGAAGGTGTTAAGTTCTTGCAGCAGCTTGAATGATTTTCTAATATACGCACGGTTATTGATTCCAAGTCGAAGATTCCTGATAGCTATTGTATACCAGTTCGGCTCAAAATATTTAGCTTCTTTTGTAAACCCACAAGATTTGATATCTTTGATGATGTCTTCTAATCTATTAGAAGCTAATACATTATTATCCATCAGTAAAAGATTTTGCTGTTCGCCATACAGCTTCCGTGTTCGGTCGATACGTTCACGTAAAGGTAAATATTCTTGATATTCCGGCTCGATTCGCCAAACGGCACAAAAGGAGCATTTTCGTATACACCCTCTTGTAGAGTAACTGTAATAGGCACCACTATCGGGATACACATAATCTATCTCGTCAAGAATCGAATAATCCAGAGGCAGTTCATCAATAATATAAGGATTGTCCTTATCGATGTCTTTATATGGTGTATGGAGTGTCCCGATATGAGGACGAATGCCCGTTGCCTTTTCAATCTCATCCGGTTGGATAGACGCCATTACACCTCCAACCATAATGTTTTTTGTATCTTTCACCATCAGCTTTGCAAACTCAATTGTCTCAATGGTGATATCCCAATAGAAAGTAAATAGCGTTGTTACTCCAACCCAATCCCAACGAGGGTGTTTCTTATATTCTCCTGAATGATAGAATTTTTTATAATATTCGACCCAAGGCCCTAATATAGCAGCAATCTCAGAATCCTCAATGCCCACCTGTTTTAAATATTCATGCTTCCTATACCTGATATATAGAGCGATTTTGTCTGAACGTAGCTTCCAGTTTACGGAGCCGTCAAGATCGGATAGTTTGGCCACGCATTCCTCGGTGATTTGATTGATAACAAACTCTTTCAAATCTCCTTTGTAAAAGATGACATCATCTCCACGCAACCTAAAATAGGTTGCGAGTTTCATTAGCCCGATTGGTGGAAATTTATTCTTGTAGTTGGGCTCAAGCAGTAATACTCGGCGACTCATCTCGTCAAATCCTCCTCGATAACTTTTATCAGAGCCTCTCTCTGACGTTCATCGGGTATAGCGTTTGCAATAGACGCATATATCCGTCCAATGAGTTTTCGTTCAGCCTTACTGTACTTCGAGTAAATAGGACTGTCTGTTCTGTATTTTGTCTTTGGAGTTGTTTCAGGCTCGTCTGGTTGTGATGCTTTTGTTGAAGGTAATCCGTTATGCAATTAATCGGAAGTCGGTATTAACTTATCGATAATTTTTCCCAACGGAGAATCAGAACCTTCAATTTTAGCGCGTCTTTTCTCTAATTGCTTTATAGCTTTTTCGGACTTCTTCTTATATTCTTCGAGCTGTTTTATTAAATCAACATGCTCTTTTTTAGAGATATAATCACTTTTGTCTTTTATTTTCTCTTCGAGTTCTTCTGCCTTGTCAATAATTTTTAGGTTGTTTCTTATATCGGATGCGTCATAACACATATCTTTAAGATGCATAAAATCATGTCTCACGCGCTTCTCAAACTCATAAAGATATGTGTTCTCCCCAAAATAATCTCTACGAGAATTTGGGATAAGATATTTGCTTGTAGCGTGGATTTCGCCAAAATAGTAAAAAGAGAATCTTTGGTCAGTTGTTGCGAAAAATTTCTTACAGATTTCCTCGTCACCAATCTGAATATTCTCTTTTCGCAAACGAATACCTCGTGCAATATTTATTCGCTCCATTTGTCCACCCAAATGAGATAGCGAATACCATCCCCAATAGATTATATTGCCATCACTATCTTTTGATAGTAAGAAATCGACTCCAAGTATGTCATCGATCGCTTTTTTGCTTCCTGGAATTTCTTTGTATATATGTGTCGTATATGGCTTATAAATCTGTTCTTCGTTAATGTATATATTATATGCGTCAACTTTTAATCCATTATCTTTTATGAATTTATTGATCTGAGAGCGATATATGAATTGCGAAGATATATCAACGGGCGCAACCATTGAAAGGTAATTCTTGACGCGTTCAACATTGAGCAATTCGTCAGAGGTTACATTCTCCAAAATAACCTTGAAATAGTGTTTATCCGCAGCCTCTTTTTTGTGAATAGTATCTGTTACACGAGCCAAAACATCAACCGCTTCTTCCGAATTGTCGCGGTCATTGATTATTTGCTTTAAGAGGTCTGCATCCCAAGTCATAATTGATTTGACCTCCTCGCCGGCGAATGTCGTCTCGAATATAAGCTTTGAACAATAACCCAATCCTCCTAATCGACCAATGCCTCGAAATCCTTTATCTTCCCCTCGCTTCTTTGTCGAATGAGCAATATTTCTCAGGATAGGAATGACTTTGTCTGATGATATACCTGTTGCGTTGTCTTCAATAACAATACAACGTTCTTTGGGGTTAATAGTAATGTGAATCTCATCTTCACCTGCATTTATCAGCCCCTCAGCGACAGCCTTATCAACTTGGTCAGCAGAGTTCTGTATATACTCTCGATATATGAATCGACAATCTTCATACATACCGAGAGTTAAGGATTCTATAACATCCTTTCCTATTCTTGGGTTATCAGTCATAATAGTTTAATCAAAATATTTATAGATAGGTAGCGGGAATTTTATATTCAGCATAGAACGGAACACAGGATTCTGAATAATGTATTCACCTTGTTTCATTCGAGTCAGCATCGTTTTGTACACGCTGGGGACAAATCTAAAATCTTCCCGCGATATTTCGATGGCATTTGTGCGACCAAATGCCTGTGTTGCACAGTTACCTTTTACTCGACGATGAATGTCGCTTACAAACTGTTCTGCGCCAAACAGGACAATGCCCAATGATCGACCGCGTTCCGTAATGTCAAGCAGTTGATGGAGGATCGGAGACGACTTCGGCACATCCGTAGATGCGTATTTATTCAACTCATCAATAAATATCACTATGCGGTCAGGAATATCGAAATCAACACGATCGGTAGATCCCAATTTGAGATTATAGACAGCTCGCATAACATCGCCGAAAACAAATCCTTGTGATTCTTCGTCGAGTTTAGCAACATCAATTACCATCACATCATTTTTACCAATTTTTGCAATTTGGTCTCGCAAACGCACACCACTACCTAATTTGTTAGTAAACATCTGCTGACATTTCTGATAACTCTTATTGAATAAACGATAAAACTTGCGCCAACTCATAACGGATATTTCTTTTCCGGCTTTGCTGGCTTTATCCGATTGTGTTTGTTTATATAGTTCACTTTTGAAATCTTCCCAAGTTTCAATGCCATTAAAACCACCACCGTTTGATATAATGAAATTAATTATTGACTCTATCGTGTCATTCGGGTCGTCAACATTAGCAAACAGCAAGTCAAGACACTCCTTATCTTCATCCGTTTCAAATAAATACTTATACTGCAATGCATTCCCCGCTTCAATCCGAGCCTTTATAATATCTTCTTTCTCGTAAGTGTAAGAAGTAAAGTCTTTTGAGTACGGATAAAAGTATTTTACCTGTTTGAATGGCTCAAACTCTAACTCCAGCAGATCATAGATTGGCTTTATCTGCTTAAGTTCATCCTTGCGAGTGTTCTTTTGGTCTATCTTTAACAAATCTGTCCCTTTCACGTTCATCATAATGAATGCAACAGACTCTTTCTCATCTTTGGCTGCATAATCTTGAATTGCTTTCATTAGGAACATAGCATATGAGGTCTTGGAAGCCAAACCGGATATTCCTGATATGTTTAAATGCGCGCCCTCCGGTCCAATAAGAAAATGAGAATTGAAAAATACGGGAAGCGTCTGCTTGTTCACACCTTCATACATTTCGATATATCCAGCCGGCAGTTTATGTTTTACATTATTCAAACCAAGTGCTTCCATTATCTCATCGCGTTCCGCAAGATATACCTTTTTACCTTCCTGAACAGGGATGTAGATATTCTTCGTGTTACCAACTACCTTACACTTCACATAGTTCATACCGATACGCTCGGTGTATGAGGTTGATTCCACCTGCCCGAAATCGCTTGATATATAGCCTGCTAATGCGCTCGGAGAGTCTGTCATATGGGAAATCTCCTCAATCACTCCAAATGTCTTTGTCGGCTCACCATTTACATCCTTCACATGCTCAACGACGACAACATCAAAAGGCTTTAATTTCAAATCCTTTCGAGTCCAGAAGGTAAACTCTTCTATCGTTGAAGGTTGTTTCTCTGTTGCTATAATTTTACCAATTGCTTCCATTATCTCGCTTAAAATAAATTGATGAAACTCATATCGCTCTTAAATCGACTTTTACAATAACATTCTGTCATATAAACCGGATAGAGATGATTTGCCCATCGAGCATCATTGCCATAACAAACTGGATTGCGTTCATTTATGATGTTCGCAGTAATCATATCGATCTCATCGGATTCCAGTCCATTTTCTGCCTCTTTACCAGTCATAAGCATTTTTTCAATTTTTAAGATGCCAGAATATGGTGTTGCAGTGTATTTACGTTCGCGAATCCTGACGTACCAAATAGCAAAATTCACATTACCCCATTCTTCTCCCGGCTTCCACATAAAAGCAGGTGTACGATGGAATAACGGCAGTTTTGCAATCTGTCCTGCACTACTCTGGTTCTTATTGTCCTTCATCAAATTGGGATTAAATCGTTTTGACACTCCTACAACATGCCGGTAGTTATTACGAATACGCGCCAATTCTTTATAATCCCCTGTCTTCATCGGTTTATATTGTATCGAGCCATCTTTGATGAGATAGCGATCGTGTGTCAGTAAATGTTTGCTCATCATTTCTGCTACAATCCGCTTCTCGCATTCTATCATCTCATCTTGGATACGAGCGATGCCTTTGTTTTCAAGGGTTTCATTACCTTCAATCTTCGTTAAATAGTAAAGCACCTTCCCAAACTTATTTCCGGAGCCTTTAATAAAAGGTAATTCGTTTAGTTTGTTGCACAGATTATTAAAATACACTCCGTTATCAATGCCTTCATCGTTAGCTGTTATCGGTAGGCAGACTACCGGATATGCTTCCTCGAAAACTTTACCGAAACTTCGGAATGTATTATCATCATTCATCTCTCTAGCACAGCAAGAAACGGAAATTTGTCCACTGACAATAGGAAAGACCTTTTTATCATACTGTATGTCATCAACTTTATAGACCCGGCGCGAACCATCAAGAAAGAATTTGAATAATGGAGGCATAGACCTCATCTTTTCAGCCAAAGGACACATGTCTCTCATATGAGGGTCATGTATACTCTCTGCAAATTCTTTCATATTGATATATGAGTCTTCTTTCGCCTCGTACTCGATATTCGGGGGCAACATATTGTCATAGCAATACTTGAACGATGCAAAGCATTCGCCTTGCGTTTCCTTCGCTATATAATCTAACAGCTTACCCATAACTCAATGCGTTATTGTTAAAATCACAAAAACATCGTCATATATACGGGGATATAGTCAATTCCTTGCTCGCGTTTCAGGTCTTTCGTGTAGATAACATACTTGTTCTGCACACGATCGGAGAACTTATCGCAGAAAACATCCAACGAGGTATGCGATTTATAGCCGGATGACTTCACTTCAATCGGCGATATTTTATGCTCGTCTGCTATCAAGAAATCTATTTCATAGTATTTCTTTCCATCCGGGGTTGGTATTGTATGATAAAACAACTGCTTGCCGGCAGACCTCAACATTTGGGCTATAACATTCTCATAAACATAGCCTAAATTAGCACTGAGTTTGTCGTTCAGCAGTTTTTCATAAATAATGTTATCCGTAAAGTCCTTGTCCTTGAAAGCCAGTGTTACAAACATTCCGGTATCGGACGCATATATTTTAAAACGTTCATTATCCATCGTAAGAGCCAGTCCGACATTCGGGTCATTGGAATGATATGCAACATTTGCAGACATGAAATTATTCATCATTTTGACTATGCCTGCAACCCGCTCTGCTCTTTCGCCGGGTATAGCCGATGCTATTTGATAGCGCGAAGCATTCTTACTTAACTGTGCAGGTATGGCATCATACAATGCTGTAGCTCTACCCGTATTATCCAACTTCCAAAAATCCTCCTCATACAGCGAAACAATATCCCGCTTTACTAAATCTACTGCTCCGAGATTATTTGTCTTGATATACTCCGCTACGGCTTTCGGCATACCTCCGACCAACATATACAGCCTAAAATCGCGCATCATTCTACGATGAACGGCATCGCCTAACGGTATGCGTTTTTCAAATGCCGTGCGCAGCAACGGTATCGTGGCGGTATCACCCAACGCCCATCGAAATTCCTCATAGTCCATCGGAAACATATCGACCCGCGTCTCCTCGCTCGGCAGCAGGATATCCTGACTGCTTTTGTGAACGGTAATGAGTGAGCCGGTTTCGATATAGTCGTATCGACGGTCTTTAACCAAATGTTTGATAGCCTGACGAGCCAAAGGAGCCTTTTGTATCTCATCGAATATGATTACCGACTTGCGCTCAATCAATTGCACCCGATAGATAAGTTGCAGCCGAAGAAATATATAGTTCAAGTCTGATATATCATTAAAAAGCTCCTGCACTTCTGCCGGTGCAATGGCAAAGTCGATGAGAATATAGGACTCATACTCATTTCGGGCAAACTCCTCTGCAAGTGTGGACTTTCCGATTCGTCTTGCTCCCTGTATAAGAATTGCGGATTCTCCATCCCGCTCCCTCTTCCATTTGAGCAATCGGTCGTACATCTTGCGCTTGAACAATATAGTATCTTTCTCCATAACCGTTGATATATAGCGCAAATATAATGCTTTTGCCGGTATCCGCCAAAAGTTTCATGCTTATTTCGTCAATTTGCGCTGGATATTTATGCTTATTCTGTCAAATTCCGCCGTTTTCAACTTTGCAAATTGCAGTGCGCGTGCACGCTATTGTAGTGATCCTCTTTTATGGTATTTTCATTGGAAGATTCTCAATCTCGAGTTTCATAGTAGGTGTTAGACATTTGCCACAGCCCTTTTAATTCGGGTTTGTCCGTGTGCCACGAAATTCATTTCGGGGGAGCCTAATACCCCAACCGCCTTACGGCGTCGGGTAGGCTGCCATACAATCTGCAAGCAGAGGCGGTGGGATTATCCGATATATGACGGATTATAGAATGGCAGTCAAATGGATAAACAGCCTTTTTCCCGGTCGGAAGATTTTAGACCTCAATTCCCGAATAGGTTTTGACCGACAAAAGGGAGCTGAAAAAATTGTTACCAATAATTGTTTCTCGCGGGTTAAGAACGGATTTGCTTCTCCGACATAATCCGTTCATTTCTCAGCGGTCGAATTACGACCTTTTCCTTGTCGATAATGTTACCGGCATTCGAGTGTAAGAATCCTGTTTTAGAGTACGATTTCGATCATCAAAGTTCAACCGCATTTCTTTTCAGTTGTTTGCATGAAACGGTTTACTTTAGTTTTCTTGCCCTATATATAGAGAAATACTAAACTAAACAGAATTATATATGCCCGCGCGGAAATAAACTGCACCAGCAAAGAACATCGGGAAACCCTAAAATTCGGTGGCTGCTTTAGTCGAATAGTCCGTTCACCAGATTGACCGCATCGTCCTTTTTCTGATTGATGATTTTGGCGTAGACTTGCGTCATCTTTACATCGGCATGGCCGAGTAATTTCGAAGTGGTGTAGAGGTCTGCACCGAGCGTCAGCATCATCGTGGCAAACGTGTGGCGGCTCGTGTGAAATGAGAATCGCTTATCTATTCCAGCCGTTTTCGCCCAAGGTTTGAGAAGCGTGTTTATCATCGTTGGACTCGGCAAATCGAATACGTGTTCGTCTGCCGTCTTTTCCCCTCGCTCCGGCATCCACTTCAAGGCTTCGGGGGAAAGCGGCAGATAAATCGGCTCTTTGGTCTTTTGCATAGATACAGCCAAACGATATTGTCCCCTATCAACAAAGACATCTTTCCACTTTAAACTGATGATATCGCTTATCCGCAGTCCGCAGAAACAGGAGAACAAATAAGCCTGTTTTACCGCCTCGTTTTTCATCGGAGTAGCAATCAATGCCCGCATCTCTTCTATGGTCATATACGACCGCTTGCTCTCCGGTAGACGAATTTTATCCGAATTGTTGATTTTAGTAAACGGATTGACTTTTATAATTTCCGCTCGTACAGCAGCGTTCAATGCTCCGTTCAGAATGCGGTAATAGGTATGTAGCGTAAAATTTGATACTTGCTTACCTTTTGGCCGATATTCAGTCAGCAGATAATCGATATACTCTTGGCAAAATGTTTTGTCAATTTGATCCATCGTTACCCGTTCTCCGGCATACTCTTTCAAGATGCGGATGGTAACTTGGATTTGGTTTCCATCTTTCTTTCCTCGCTTCGCCTGATTCTCTTTGTAGGTCTCCATCCAGTCCAGAAGAAAAAACTTTTCACGGGTTTCGATACCCGCTTCACCGTTGGTAAGTTGAATGATCCGTTTCGATTTGATGGCATTGGCTGCGGCCATAGTCGTTTGGTTCCGCACACGGGCATTGTTATCCGTTTCGGGGATAAGATACATCTTCAGATACTCATACGTCCGTTTACCGTCCCGATAGATATCCAAATACAGACTTTTGTTTCCATTGGCCAACTCTTTCATCCGAAGACGAATCGGCTCTTTTACTTTCGTGGGCTTCTTTACTCGTGGCATAATTCCTCCTCTTTTACTCGTTATTTCTGCCACAAAGGTAGAAAGAATAATCCAAGATAAGGAACAAATAAGGAACAAAAATGTACCGAAAAAGAGCCAATCAACAATAAACAAGTAAAACAAGAGAAGATACAAATACAGAATAATTACTTATTATACAGTATATTTATTTTCACTTGATTGGTTTTTGTTTTCTCTTTCAATCTATGCTATATAAATCTGGAAAATTTCAATCAAGTAGCTGGAATAAAGTTTGACGCTCACGTGTTTCACACGTGGGCTTTATTCTATTATTAGCTACTTGGGTATTCCAGAACCTCGACAAGCAATAATAAGGATTTTGTCCCACGTTTTTTATGTCTTTTCAAAATTAATCGCTATGGGACTAGCACTGATTTTATAAGACATTTATGAAGAAACTCGTTGTTTTTAGTCTGTGCATTGCGATTCTCACATCATGCGCTACCATCTTCAACGGCTCCAAAGCACGTGTGGTGCTGGCCGACGAGAAAGTAACCGATCCGGTCGATTTGACTGTCGATGGCGCCAAATACCCCAACATTCTCTTGCCGGCGCGCGTTAAAATCAAACGCGGTTTCAAGGATACGAAGGTCGTTGCAGAAGCCCGGGGATACAACTCGTCGTCGGTCGATATTCATAAAAAATTCAACGGCACGACCCTATGGAACATTATTTTAGGCGGTATTCCCGGTATGGCCGTGGATGCTGCGACCGGAGCAATGATGAAACCGGAATCGAATTACTACAATTTGAATATGCAGCCCGCCACATTAAAAAACTATGTCGAGGACCCTACCATTATGGCAGGAGAGGCTTCGAACATGGTCTCCCGTGACAAGCCCGGCCAAACCGCTCTCGAACGGACCGTAATACGCTGGTATTTCGATTCCGACCCGCGCGGAGCGCGTATCTATTGGCGTGTGGTTTCGAGCATTCCGGCCGTCGTCAAAAACACGAACGAAACCTATCTGATGACCACCCCGTTCGAAGAGACCCGCTCGTTCAACATTTTAGGACTGACCTACGAAAACTCCCGGGACGTGCAGATCGAGATCAAAGTAAGCAAAAAAGGCTACGAAGACCAGGTCAAACGCTTCAATGTCCGACAGGCAATCGACCAACAGGAGATAAGCGGATTTTTTGAAATGGTTGCAAAAGAAGAATAAGCAGATTGAAAAAGAGCGGGAGTCATATCCCGCTCTTTTTCAATTCACCCGGCATCGCAACTCACGGACGGACATGACGGCGCCACACCCTCTAAAACCCGCCTCTCGAGCGAGCAGATCAATCCCGCTTCCGTACCACGCGCACGGTGGACTGCGTCGCCTGCCGCACGAAGACCTGCGGACCGCGGGCGTATCTGCGCCACAGTTCGTCGGTATAGCCGCGCACGGTCAGCAACTCCATATTCTCGGCCTTCATCACGTCGAAGCCCGCCTCGCGCAACGCCTCGACCGCCTCGTCGATGTGCCACGAATTATCGACGCACAGACTCAGGTTCACGGCCGAGTTGTGGATCAGGTTGGTCTTGATGCGGAACCGCTCCAGCAGCGAGAAGATCGTGGCGAACTTCTCCTCCAGCACGAACGAAAAGTCGCGCGAACGGATCGTCAGCAGCACCTGGTCCTTCTTGAGGATCAGGATGGGCACATCGACCGGGGCCGACATGCCGCGGATGACCGTACCGGGCTTGCGCTTGTCGCCGAAAGGACGCACGTAGAGCGGAATGTTCTTGTTCTGAAGGGGTTTGATCGTCTTGGGGTGGATGATCTGCGCCCCGCTGTAAGCCAGCTCGATGGTGTCGAGGTAGTTCAGTTCGGTGATCTGCACGGCATCGGGGAACGCCTTCGGATCGGCGTTCATCACGCCGTCCACGTCCTTCCACACCGACATCGACTCGGCGTCGAGGATGTTGGCCACCACGGCCGCCGAATAGTCCGAGCCCTCGCGCCCCAGCGTGGTGGTCGTGCCGTCGGGGGCCCCGCCGATGAATCCCTGTCCGATGAAGATATTCTCGTCACACTTGCCCAGCGCGTTTTTCAGCAGCTCCGTCGAGGCTTCGAGGTTCACCCCGGCATCCTTGTGACGCTGTTCGGTGAGGAAGCAGCGGCGCATGTCGATCCAGCGGTTGGGAACCCCGGCGTAGTTGAGGTATTCGGAGATGATCGTCGTCGAAACCAGCTCGCCGTAGGCCACGATCGTGTCGTACCACAACTCGGCGTCGGCCGGTTTATAGTCGGTCTCCACGGCTATTTTTTCCAGCTCGTCGAACAGCGCATCGACCGCCGGCAGGCGTTTGGGGCCGCGCCACAGGTCGTCGATGATCTCCGCATGGTATTTGCGCAGCGCCTCGACATTGTCGAGCGAAAGCTGCCGGTCCCCTTTCTGAACCCCCTCGAACACCTTTTCCAGCGCATTGGTCGTCTTGCCCATCGCCGAAACGATGATGAACAGGTTCTGTTCGTCGTCGATGATCTTGCGCAGGTTTCTCACGCCGTCGGCATTCCGCACCGACGCGCCTCCGAATTTATAGACCTTCATGTTATCTCTCGTTTTTAACCTAACTAACCTTACCTTACTGTCTTACCGCTATCTACTGCCGTACTCTCGCGGCCATCGGCCGCGTTTACAAATCTACCCCACCCCAAACCCCTCCCGTGGGAGGGACTTGTCGTGACGCAACCGGGATTTCGACTGGATTTACAACCGGATGTCCCGAAATGAAAAACCAATTTTTAATTCTTAATTACCTTATAGGGCACTCCGATGTTCTGGAACAGGAATGCGTACTGATCCGTCGCTTCGTCGATGCGCTTCGAGGTGGGTTTGCCAGCCCCGTGGCCCGCCTTCGACTCGATGCGGATCAGGATCGGGGCGTCGCCCGCCTGGGCGTGCTGCATCGCGGCCGCGAACTTGAACGAGTGGGCCGGCACGACGCGGTCGTCGTGGTCGGCGGTGGTCACCAGCGTCGCGGGATATTTCGTCCCCTCCTTGATGTTGTGCAGCGGGGAGTACTTATAAATATAGGAGAACTGTTCCTCGTTGTCCGACGAACCGTACTCCACGGCCCAGCCCCAGCCGATGGTGAACTTATGGTAGCGCAGCATGTCCATCACGCCGACGGCCGGAAAGCAGACGGCGTAGAGGTCCGGACGCTGCACCTCGCAGGCGCCGACCAGCAGACCGCCGTTCGAACCGCCGCGGATCGCCAGCTTGTCCGACGAGGTGTATTTCTCGGCGATGAGGTATTCGGCCGCCGCGATGAAGTCGTCGAAGACATTCTGCTTGTTTTCCAGCATGCCGGCCTTGTGCCACGCCTCGCCGTACTCCGAACCGCCGCGCAGGTTGGCTTCGCAATAGACGCCGCCCTGCTCGATGAAGAGGATCGTCGTCGGGGTGAATCCGGGGGTGATGTTGATCTGGAAACCGCCGTAGGCATAAAGCAGGCAGGGATTCTTGCCGTCGCGTTTCAGCCCCTTGCGGTAGGTGATGAACATTGGGACCCGGGTGCCGTCCTTCGACGTGTAGAACACCTGCTCGGTCGTGAACTGCGAGGGATCGAATTTCACCTCCGGGGCCTTGTAGAGCGTCGATGCCCCCGAGGCGATGTCGTATTTGTAGACAGTCGCGGGCGACGTGTAGTTGGTCAGCGTATAGTAGAGCTCCGTATCCTCCCTCTCGCCGCCGAAGCCGCCGACCGTACCGATGGCGGGCAGCTCGACCGTGCGCACCAGCTTGCCGTCGTAGTCGTACTGACGGACCCGGTTCTGCGCATCCTGCAAGTAGTAGGCGAACAGATAGCCGCCGGCCGTGCTGACCCCTTCGAGCAGGTTTTTCCCATCTTCGGGAATCACCGTCGCAACCTTGGCGGGAGCGTTCAGCTCGATGCGTTTGAGCGCGTAGTTCGAGGCGCCCTCGTTGGTGACGAAGAACAGCGCGTCGTCCTTGCAATCGACGGGCATGTAATCGGCGTCGAAGCCCGGGAGCAGCGTGCGGAATTTCGGTTCCGAGACTTTCTTATAAAGAATTTCGTTCCCCGACGTGCCCTCGGAACCCACGATGAAGAGCCACTTGCCGTCGTCGGAAGGCACGGCCGAGAAGTAGCGCAGCGGGTGCGCCTTGTCCTCGTAGACGAGTTTGTCGGCCGACTGGGGCGTACCCAGTTCGTGGTAGTAAACTTTCTGGAATTCGTTCTTGGACGAGTAGGCGCTCTTTTTCGGCGCGTCGTAGGCGCTGTAATAGAATCCCTTGGAATCGGGAGCCCACCGGGCGCCCGAGAACTTCACCCACTCGATCCTGTCGGCAGCGAGCGACTTGTCGGCGGTGTCCATCACGCGGATCTCCACCCAGTCGGAACCCGACGCGGCGGCCGAATAGGCGAACCAGCGTCCGTCCTTCGAGAACGACATGGCGGCCAGCGCCACCGTTCCGTCGTCGGAGAGCGTGTTGGGGTCGAGGAACACCTCGCCCGGGGTGCCCGGCTCCTTCGTGCGCCAGATCACCGCCTGATTCTGCAAGCCGTCGTTATAGGTATAGTACCACCAGTCGCCGTGCTTCGCGGGAGCCCCCTCCTTGGGATAGTTCCACAACTCGGTCAGCCGCTCGCGGATCGCCCCGCGGAACGGAATCTGCGAGAGATAGTCCTGGGTCACGGCGTTCTCGGCGGCGACCCAGGCGGCCGTCGCTTCGGAATTGTCGTCTTCGAGCCACCGGTAGGGATCGGGAACCTCGGTACCGAAATAGTTGTCCACCACGTCGCCGCGCTCGGTTTCGGGGTAAGGCAGGTGTTTGATCTGTTTCATGTCGCTGCAACTTGCCGCCACCGCCGCTGCACCGAGCAGGACGGCGGCTTTGTAGGAAAAACTCGTCATAATAGAACCGTTTGGGTAATGATCGGGACAAAGTTAGGAAAAAAACAGGAAACAACGCACTTTCCCGACTCATTGTAAGTGCATTGCCCGCATTTTTTCGTTTACGGCCATACATTCGCGGCTTCGCCGCGTTCGCAGATCCGACCCACCCCCAAACCCCCGCCCCAAGCGGGGGGCTTACGTTCAGCCCGAATCCCCTTCCGGGCCGGCGACTCATATTTTTCAGACCCGATGGCCGAGTTATCCGATATTTTCAGTAACTTCGGCCTGCGAAAAACAACAGACTATGTACAACGAACTCAAAACGATAATCGAGCAGGCGTGGGAAGACCGCGCACTGCTTCAGGACCCCGCCGTGCAGCAGGCCGTGCGGCAGGTCGTGGAACTGGTGGACAAGGGGCAGCTCCGCACGGCGGAGCCCGTCGCCCCGGACACGAGCGAATGGCAGGTCAACGAATGGGTCAAGAAGGCCGTGATCCTCTACTTCCCGATCCAGCCCATGCGCAAGATGGAGGCCGGGGAGCTGGAGTGGTACGACAAGATGGAGCTCAAACACGGCTACGAAGAGCTGGGCGTGCGCGTCGTGCCTCACGCCGTGGCGCGCTACGGAGCCTACATCGCCCCGGGGGCGATCCTGATGCCCTCGTACGTGAACATCGGCGCCTACGTCGATACCGGCACGATGGTGGACACGTGGGCCACGGTCGGTTCGTGCGCCCAGATCGGCAAGCACGTCCACCTCTCGGGCGGCGTGGGTATCGGCGGCGTGCTGGAACCCGTGCAGGCCGCACCGGTCATCATCGAGGACAACTGCTTCATCGGCTCGCGCTGCATCGTGGTCGAGGGGGCACACGTCTGCCGCGAAGCCGTGCTGGGCTCGAACACCGTCATCACCGGCTCGACGCACATCATCGACGTTACGGGACCCGAGCCCGTCACCTACAAAGGCTATGTGCCGCCCCGCTCGGTGGTCGTCCCGGGCAGTTACCGCAAACAGTTCCCGGCGGGCGAATACAGCGTCACCTGCGCGCTGATCATCGGACAGCGCAAGGAGTCCACCGACAAGAAAACATCGCTCAACAACGCCCTGCGCGACTTCGGCGTATCGGTATAGGCATGATCTACCGCATCGAAGAGACCACCTCCACGAACGACGACGCCCGCGACGCGAAATACCGCCACGGCGACATCGTATGGGCCGAACGGCAAACCGCCGGGCGCGGCCAGCGGGGACATACGTGGACGAGCGCCGAAGGCGAGAACCTCACCTTCTCGGTGGTGCTCTGCCCCCGGTTCCTGCCCGTCGGCGAGCAGTTCCTGCTGTCGGAGGCCGTGGCGCTGGCGCTCACGGACACCTTCGCGCAGGCAGGCATCGAGACCCGCATCAAGTGGACCAACGACATCTACGCCGGCGACCGGAAGCTGGTCGGCATCCTGATCGAGCACAGCTACTCGGGGCCGACGCTCGACCGCACGGTTGTCGGAATCGGCATCAACGTCAACCAGACGCAATTCGACCCGGCGCTTCCGAACCCCGTGTCGATGGCCGCCGCCGCGGGCCGCAGGTTCGACCGCCGCGAAGTGCTCGAAACCTTCCGCGAACGGCTCGAAGCCCGCTACGCGCAACTCGAAGAGGGCGCCGCCGAAGCCTTGCAGCGCGACTACCGCGAACGCATGTACGGACTGGGCCGGCGCCGCACGTTCCGCCTCCCCGACGGCACGCCGTTCGGGGCCGTGATCGAGGGCGTCCGCCCCTCGGGAGAACTGCTGCTGCGCCATGACGACGGCCTGCTGCGGGAATACCTGTTCAAAGAGGTGGAATTCGTGATAAATTCCTGACACAAATCCTTGCTGTTACAGAAATAACAGTTATATTTGCATCGTAAAACAGCCAATTTCAAATCAAACATTAAGAATAACATGAACGTACCTGCAAATCTGAAATACTCGAACGACCACGAGTGGTGCCGTATCGAGGGTGACACGGCCGTCATCGGCATCACCGACTTCGCGCAAAGCCAGCTGGGAGACATCGTATTCGTCGATGTCCCGACCGTGGGCGAAACGCTCGCCGCCGGCGAGGTGTTCGGCTCGATCGAGGCCGTGAAGACCGTGAGCGACGCTTTCCTGCCCGTGGGCGGCGAAATCGTGGAGTTCAACGACGCCGTGGACGCCGACCCCTCCATCGTCAACAAGGACGCCTACGGCGAAGGCTGGCTCGTCAAGGTCAAGATGTCGAACCCGGCCGACTACGACGCGCTGCTGAGCCCCGCCGACTACGAAAAGCTGATCGGCTAAAGCGCTTAAGAAGCAGGCTTTAGGAGCGACGAGCGAAACTGAATTATACTTTCGGATAGTTCACGCCCGGCAAGTTTCCCTCAAAGCCTTCGGATAAAGTCCCCTCACGAGGAGGGGATTTAGGGGAGGGTCAGACTTGTAAACGCGGCGGAACGCCGCGAATGGAGCCGGCCCGAGAGAACCGAAACGAACAATTAACACAAAATACTTACCGTTATGTCAAAAGTTACCGTCGTAGGCGCAGGCGCCGTGGGCGCCACCTGTGCGAACGTGATGGCTTGCCGCGAAGTGGCGAGCGAAGTGGTCCTCATCGACATCAAGGAGGGCCTCTCGGAGGGCAAGATGCTGGACATGTACCAGTGCTCGACGCTGATGGATTTCGACACGAAGCTCGTAGGAGCGACCAACGATTATAAGAAGACCGCCAATTCGGATGTCGTGGTCATCACCTCGGGCATCCCCCGCAAGCCGGGCATGACCCGCGAAGAGCTGATCGGCACCAACGCCGGCATCATGAAGGGTGTGATCGAGAACGTCATCAAATACTCGCCCCGCGCCATCATCATCGTGGTCGCCAACCCGATGGACACGCTGACCTACCTGGCCCTGAAAGCCTCGGGACTGCCGAAGAACCGCATCATCGGCATGGGCGGCGCACTCGACTCGTCGCGCTTCAAATGCTACCTGGCCAAAGCCACCGGAGCCAACATCAACAACGTTGACGGCATGGTCATCGGCGGCCACGGCGACACGACGATGATTCCCCTCGTGTCGAAAGCCACGGTCAACGGCGTTCCCGTCTCGCAGTTCGCTTCGAAGAAGAAGCTCGAAGAGGCCGTCGCCAACACGATGGTCGGCGGCGCGACCCTCACCAAACTCATCGGCACGTCGGCCTGGTATGCTCCGGGAGCCGCCGCTTCGATGATGGTCGAGGCGATCCTCCACGACCAGAAGAAGCTGGTTCCCTGCTGCTGCTACCTCGACGGCGAGTACGGCCAGAAGGACATCTGCATCGGCGTTCCGGCGATCATCGGCCGCAAGGGCATCGAGAAGATCGTGAAGATCGACCTCACGAAAGAGGAGGCCGAGAAGTTCGCCGCTTCGGCCGAGGCCGTCCGCAAGACGAACAACATCCTGCACGAGATCAAGGCGCTCTAAGCCGCCGAGAGAGGGGGGGGGAGGCAGGCGAGCGGACAGCCATCCTGCGAAACACGCCCGAACACCCCGTCATATCCCGCAAGAAAGCCGCTCTCCGATCGGAGAGCGGCTTTCTCGTGTCCGGCGGCCGGATCAGAAGCTGATTTTCGCACCGACGAACCAGCTGCGGGGCAGCGAAGGCCCGTAGACATAACCCGAATCGCGTTCGGCTCCCCGGTCGAAATCCTTCTGATAGGCGTCGAAGAGATTCTGCACGCCGCCGTAGAGCTGGAGCGTGATCTCCTTATAGATACGCAGATCATAGGCCAGCCGCAGGTTCACGTCGCAGAACGCCGGCGTGGTGACCGCCACATCCCGGTCCACCCCCGATCCGGCCATGTGCTGCACGAGCATCTCCCCCGTGCAGGTTCCGGTCACGTCGGCCGTGAAGCGGCGCAGCGGCTTGAACGACGCGGTGAAATAGCCGTAGAGATCGGGCGTGCGGAACATCCGGCGCACGGGAGGCACCTCCGCATCCTCGCTCCACGGCTCGGGTTCGGAGTAGCGGCTCCGCTGCCACGTCATTCCCGCCTGGAGTTCGAACCAGCGGGTGAAGGCCGCCCGGCCCTCGGCGTTCAGTCCGCGCACCGTGGCGCCCGAACCGTTGTAACGCTCCTTGATCTTGCCGCCGTCGGCCGTGTCCTCGATGTCCCGCAGGGCGAACACATCCACCAGTTTGGTATAGAATCCCTCGACGAGCAGATTGGCCTGCACGCTTCCGAACGTGAGGTAAAGATCGGCCGAAAGGCTCACGCTGTGCGAGCGTTCCTCCTTCAGATCGTCGGCAAGCCGGATGCGGACCCGCTTGCCGCCCACGATGGCGATGTGCATGTCCTCGTCGAAAGCCTGCGGAGCGCGGTAGCCTCCGGCGTAGCTCACCCGCAGGTTCACCGACTCCGAGGGGTTGAAACGGATGTTGGCCCGGGGGCTGAAGATCGCGTGATCCACGAGGTTGTGCTTGTCTACGCGGCCGCCGACCAGCAGCGACCATTTTTTGGTCTTCCACTCGTTCTGCAAGTATCCGCCCACGATATGCACCGTCTGGTCGGTGTCGATGTCGTAGCCGATCGAGCGGTCTTCGAGTTCGTCGAAGCTGTATTCGGCGCCCAAGGTCAGCTCCGAAGGCATGAACAGCAGCTTGCGGAAGGCATGGACATACTGCATCCCGGCCGCTGCGGTCAGGTCGTGCGTCGTACCGTAGGCGTCGGGGTCCTGATGACCGCCGTAGTAGCTCTTGCGCGCGGTGTTCTGGAACGAGGCGTAGGCATTGAACCGGTTGCTGCGGTCGGCCGACGAAAGGTCGAACGAAAGGCTTCCGCCGTCGATGGCATGGTCGGTCTGCTCGGCGACGAAGGCTTCGTGGGGCGGCTGCTTCAGCAGGTCGCCGCCCCGGCGGTACTCGTCGATGTGGTGGTACTGCGCCGTGATGCGCGAATAGGCCCCCGTGCGGAAAAACGAGCGCATGCCCACGGACTGGCTGCTGATGACGGGCAGTTCGGTGAATCCGTCGCCGTCGTGGTCGTAGCCCGAACGGTGGCGGCTCTGGCCGAAGACGCTGATGCCCGCGCGGCCGCTCTCGGAGACGATCGAAGCGTTGAGCATCGTGTTGTTGTCGTAGGAGTTGCTGCCTCCGAGCGAGGTCAGCGTATGCGACAGCTGGGCCGAACTGCGCGTCGGCTCACGGGTGATGATGTTGATCGTGCCGCCGATGGCCGACGAGCCGTAGAGCGCCGACCCGCCGCCGCGCAGCACCTCGACCCGCTCGATCATATTGGCCGGAATCTGCTCCAGCCCGTAGACACCCGTCAGGGAGGAGAAAACCGGATGCGAGTCGACCAGAATCTGCGAATAGTGGCCGTCGAGGCCGTTGATGCGCACCTGCATGAAGCCGCAGTTCTGGCAGTCGTCCTCGACGCGCACGCCGGGCTGGAACGAAAGGCCCTGGGCCAGACACGAGGCGTTGGTCCGCTCGAACAGTTTGGCATCGAGCACGCTCACCAGCGCCGGAGCCTCGCGCCGCAGCGTCGCCGAACGGCTGGCCGAGACGACCACTTCGTCCATCGAGATGCCGTTCTGCGCCACCTCGAAATTCAGTTCCAGCGTCTCGCCGCGCTTCAGCGCGACGGAGGTCCTTTTCGGGGCGTAGCCCAGGGCGCGGACTTCGAGCGTCAGCTCCCCTTCGGGAAGGTTTTTCAGAAAATAGTGCCCCGAAGCGTCGGTCGTCGTACCGAAGGCCGTGCCGACGACGGCTATCGAGGCATAGGGAATATGTTCGTGGGTTTCACGGTCCACCACATGACCGTAAAGGTTGGCATCCGTGCCTTTGCGCGGAGCCTCAGCGCCCAGCACGCCGGAAACAGTCAGGCACACGACGAGGAGTACCGACAGGATATGTCGTTTCATAGTAAAATAAAATTGAGAGTGGGGCCCGGAAAACTCCGGACAAATCAGAAAGGAGGCGAAACGAGATTACGCCGCAGGAGGCGCCCGCAGGGAGAAGAACGAAATCTCAGGCGCACACTTGCAGCGCGTGGCCTCGGGCAGCAGCACGGCGAGCACCTCGGCGTAGAACTGGTGCGCATAAGGGATTTCGAGCAGATAGGGGAAGAAATGGAAATCATCGACGATGCAGAACTCGACGATCTGCTGCTCGGCGCCGTTGTCGGGCACCAGGTCGCCGCTGAACGCCGCGAAGTGGGCCGGGTCCTCGTTATAGATATGCACCTTCTGCCCCGCGTAGGCCGCGAGCAGGACCGACAGCAGGAAAGCCGCACAGCATTGTCTGAATCTGAGGTGCATCTTCATCGGACACAAAGGTATAACAAAAAAAGGGGCGCGACAAGCGGCCCCTGCAAAAATACCTAAATGTTAGTAGGTTGTATGTCTGTCCAACGGCCCGCTGCGGAAGACGGGCCGTGCGCCCCTCCCGGAAGCCGGGCGCCTCAGATGCTGATGTCGAGGATCTCGAAGTGGATCGTGCCGGCAGGTACGTCCACATCCACGCAATCGCCCTTCTTGCGGCCCAGCAGCGCCTTGGCGATCGGCGTGCCGATGGCCAGCTTCCCTTCGCGCAGGTTGGCCTCGTGCTCGGCGACGATCGTATAGGTCATCTGCTTGTGGGTGTTGTGATTCAGGAGCGTCACCTTGCTCAGAATCTGCACCTTGCTCTTGTCGATCTTCGATTCGTCGATCACGCGCGCATTGGCGATCGTATCTTCCAGCTTGGCGATACGCATCTCCATCAGACCCTGCGCCTCACGGGCAGCATCGTACTCCGCGTTCTCCGAAAGGTCGCCCTTGTCGCGCGCTTCGGCGATCGCCGCCGAAATCGCCGGACGCTCGACGGAACGCAGGTGATCGAGCTCCTCCTTGAGTTTTTTATAACCCTCCGCTGTCAGATAAATAATCTCTTTTGCCATACCTAAAAAAACATAAAAAATAAAGAATCCTGACCCGTAAAGGTCAGAACCCCGTTGCGTTGCTCAGACAAAGATAGAAAGTAAATTCCATATTTCCAAATCTTTTTCGCGCTCCGTGGCACGGATCGTGCCCGCGAACGGGGTTATGCACACCCTCCTCACGATCCATCTGTTATGGACGCTCGGCGCGGGTCTCGTCATCACGCGCCGGCAGCGGATACCCGCTTCGGCGGCCGTGTGGCTGGCTCTGGTTCTCCTGCTCCCGGTGGCCGGCACGCTGCTGTACGTACTGGCGGGATACCGCCGTCCCGCACCCCCGGCCGAAGAGGCCGTCCACAGAGGCGACGCCGTGGAGCAGATCGTCGCCCGGGGCTGCGGCACCTCCCCCACGCGGCACAACCGCATCGAACTGCTCCACAACGGCAACAACGCCTTCGCATCGCTCATCGCCGCCCTGCAACACGCCGCCCGCTCGATCCACATGGAGTACTACATCATCCGCGACGACCGCATCGGCCGCACCATCGCCGAAATCCTGATCCGCAAGGCCCGCGCCGGGCTGGAGGTGCGGGTCATCTACGACGCCGTGGGTTCGTGGCGGCTGAGCCGCGCAATGCTGCGGCGCATGCACGAGGCGGGGGTCCGCACGGCCGCCTTCGAACCGGTCCGCTTCCCGTGGTTCACCCCGCGCGCCGCGCGCCGCAACCACCGCAAAATAGTCGTTACGGACGGAAAGACCGCCTATCTGGGTGGCATAAATATTGCGAAATACTACCTCGACGGAGATTGCATGGGCAAGTGGCGCGACGAGCACCTTCGCATCGAAGGCGACGCCGTCGCGGACCTCCAGCGACTCTTCATCGCCGATTGGGCGCGGGCCGCCCGGGAACGTCTCGACCCGCGCGGATACATCGCCCCTCACCGCATCCGGCAGCGGCTGCCGATCCAGCTGGCATGGTCCGAAGAGGGCCCTTCGCGGCTGACCATCGCCGAGGCGTTCGCGGCGGCCATCGTCCGGGCCCGGAAGCGGGTGCGCATCTGTTCGCCCTACTTCCTGCCCCCGGTGATGATCCTCGACGCCCTGCGGCTGGCGGCCCGGAGCGGCATCCGGGTCGAGGTGATGATCCCGGCGTGCAGCGACTCCCCGTTCTCGGACCTCGTGTCCGACTCCTACGTCGGGGACCTGCTCGACGCCGGGGTCGAACTCTACCGCTACGACAACGGATTCCTGCACGCCAAACTGGTGATCGTCGATGAAGAGCTGGCCTCGGTGGGCACCGCGAACATGGACTACCGCAGTCTGACGGACAACCTCGAAGTCACGGCCTTCATCCGCGGCCGGGAGGCGGTCCGCGAGCTGGCGGCGAACTTCGGCGAGGACCTCGCCTCCTGCCGGCGCATCACGCGCCGGGAGTGGCGGCCCCCGCTGTGGCGCCGGACGCTGGGCGACGTGCTGCGGCTCGTGTCACCCCTGATGTGATCCCGTCCTAAACATATACGCACCATGAAACACCTTGTCTTCACCCTCCTCGCCGCGCTCCTCGTTTCGGGCGCGGCCTCCGCCCAACGCCTGATGGTCGGCGTGCGCGGCGGCGTCAATTTCACCGACTACTCGTTCGTCCCGACACGCATCGGCGACATCCGGTTCTCGCCGGGCTCCCCGCGGGCAGGCTACGACGTGGGCTTCGTCCTGCGCCTCAACCTCTCGAAGCACCTCCATCTGCAATCGGAACTGGACTACGCCTTCGTCAACTACTCCGTCCGCGCCGGGGATGCCGGAAACCGCCGCCTGACGCTGCGCACCGAGCGGTTCGAGATTCCCGTCCAGCTGGGCTTCCAGTTCGGCGTGCTGCGGCTGTTCGGAGGCGCGCTGTTCCGCGTCACGGATTCCGAGCGCAGCAGCGCCCCGCAGCTGCTCCGGGTCCGGTTCAACAACGGCGACATCGGGGTCATGGGCGGCCTGGGCTTCAACGTCCGCAAATTCTTCATCGACTTCCGCATCTCGGGCTATCCGCGCTCGCGGGTGTGGCACGACTTCACGTCGGACGGCGTATCGCGCCGTGTCAAAGTGCCCCACGACATCGTCTACGGCGGTTCCGTCGGTTTCTTTTTCTGAAAATCCCGGTCCTGATCCCCCGCCCCGGCGGGGGCTTTCGCATCCGCCGGAATAAAAAACGGCGATCCATCCCTCTTTGCAGCTTCCGCGTGCAATAATTTTTTTTGCAAATCGTTAATTTATGCGTAACTTTGTGCGATAAAGCGCCGTAATAGATTCATAAATGAAGCAGACTTTTTTATACGCCCTTTGCGGACTGGCGGCCGCGGCTATCCTCGGAGGGTGTTCTGGCATGAACGCCCTGCTGAAAAGCGGAAAACCCGAACTGATTTACAGCAAGGCAATGGAGTACTACCAGAAGGAGAAGTGGCAGCGCGCCTCGACGCTCTTCGAAGGAGCCCAGTACTACTACACCGGCACCCCGACCGAAGACAGCATCTCGTTCTTCAACGCCCGCTGCAAATTCAAGAACCGCGATTACGACACGGCATCGACCCTGCTGGACGATTTCCGGCGCAAATTCGGCCGCAGCGCCTTCATCGAGGACGCCGAAGGCATGTACGCGCTCTGCTTCTATTACCTCTCGCCGGGACCCTCGCGCGACCAGACGATGACCGGCCAGGCGCTGATCGCCATCAACGAATTCATGTCGCGCTATCCGAAGAGCGACCGGATCGAGGATTTCAAGAAGATCAACGCGGAGCTCACCGAACGGCTGCACGACAAAGCCTACATCAACGCCTATACCTATTATAAGATCGGCCGCTACAAATCGGCGATCGTGGCGCTGAAAAACGCCCTGAAACAATATCCCGAAAGCAAGCACCGCGAGGAGATCATGTACCTGATCGTCGATGCCGGCTACCGCTTCGCCAGCAACTCGGTCCAGGACAAGCAGACGGACCGCTATCTGACGATGCTCGACTCCTACCTCTCGTTCAAGGAGGAGTTCCCCGAATCGAAGCACATCAAGGAGCTCGACCGCATGGCCAAGAGCGCCCGCGACTACCTCGACCGCAACAACAACAAGGACAACAATATATAAGAATGGAAATCAAGAAGAACATTCCCAACAACACCATCACGCGCAAGCTGGTGGATCTGGACTCGGAAACGGGCAACATCTACGAGAGCGTCAACATCATCGCCCGCCGCGCCAACCAGATCGCAACCGAACTCAAAACCGAGCTCAACCGCAAACTCGCCGATTTCTCGTCGCCCACCGACACTATGGAGGAGACCTTCGAGAACCGCGAGCAGATCGAGATCTCGCGTTACTACGAGCGCCTGCCCAAACCGGTGATCATCGCCACCGAGGAGTTCATCGACCACGAACTGGTCTTCAAGGAGGGCAAGGACGGCGAGATGAAGGTGATCTAATCCGCGCAGGGAGATGGCATCCGAAGGCGTTGCGAATTCCCCGCTGGCGGGACGGCACATACTGCTGGGCATCACGGGCAGCATAGCGGCCTACAAGGCTGCCGTGCTTTGTCGTTTATTGAAGACGGCAGGCGCCGATGTGTGCGTGGTGATGACGCCGCTGGCCAAGCAGTTCATCACGCCGCTGACGATGGCCACGCTCTCGAAAAATCCCATTCTGGTCGAATTCTTCGATCCGGAAAACGGCGCGTGGAACTCCCACGTGTCGCTGGGCGAATGGGCGGACTGCTACCTGATCGCCCCCGCCACGGCCAACACGCTGGCCAAGATGGCCGGCGGCATCGCCGACAATCTGCTGCTGACGACCTACCTCTCGGCACGCTGCCCGGTCGTCGCGGCTCCCGCCATGGACCTGGACATGTACGCCCACGCAGCCACGCAGCAGAACCTGCGGACACTCGCCGAACGCGGCGTCCGCATCGTCGAGCCCGGCGAAGGCGAACTGGCCAGCGGACTGACCGGCAAGGGCCGCATGGCCGAACCCGAAGCGATCGCCGCATTCGTCGGCGACCTTCTCCGCGAAAAAAAAAAGAGTCTGCAAGGTAAACGGCTGATCGTCACGGCAGGAGCCACGATCGAGGCCATCGACCCCGTGCGGTTCATCTCGAACCACTCCTCGGGGAAAATGGGTTACGCCATTGCCGGGGAGCTGGCCGGCAGGGGCGCCGAGGTGACGCTCGTCACGGGCCGCACGGCGCTGCCGACGCCCGCAGGCGTCGAGCGGGTGGACGTGCTCTCGGCCGCCGAGATGTACGACGCCGCGGTCCGGGCCTTCGAGAAGGCCGACGGTGCGGTGATGTGCGCCGCCGTGGCCGACTACACCCCCGACAGCGTTTCGGAGACCAAGATCAAGAAAGGCGACGGCGACATGTACATCGCCCTGCGCCGGACGCGCGACATCGCCGCCGAACTGGGGGCGCACAAGGGCGGCCGCCTGCTGGTGGGATTCGCTCTGGAGACCCACGACGAGGAGGCGCACGCCGAAGCCAAACTCACGAAGAAAAATTTCGACTTCATCGTGCTCAACTCGCTGCGCGACGCCGGAGCCGGATTCCGCGGCGACACCAACAAGGTGACCTTCATCGACCGTGCGGGACGCGAAGAGCTGCCCCTGATGGCGAAGCGCGAGGTCGCCGCACGCATTGCCGACAAAATCGAAAAATTTTTCGCCCGATGAATGCCTTCCGCAACGGAAGGCCGGGGCTTTTAATTTTTAATTCTTAATTTTTAATTTCGCATGCTACGCCGTCTGTCGGTCGAAAATTACGCGCTTATCGACAAGCTCGAAATGGAGCTGGACCCCCGTCTGAACATCATCACGGGTGAGACGGGCGCCGGAAAATCCATCCTGCTCGGAGCTCTCGGGCTGCTGCTGGGGGCCAAGAACGACGGTTCGGCGATGAAGGACGCGGCGCGCAACTGCACGGTCGAGGGGATTTTCGACCTCACGGGGCGCGACCTGGAGGCGTTCTTCGACGAAAACGACCTCGACTACGCTCCCGAAACGACCCTGACGCGCATCATCACCCCGACGGGCAAGAGCCGCGCTTTCATCAACGACGTGCCGGTGCAGCTGGCGCAGTTGCGCGAACTGGGGAGCCGCCTGATCGACATCCATTCCCAGCACCAGAACCTGATCCTCTCGTCGGAGGAGTTCCGCACCTCGGCGCTCGACACCGTGGCCGCGAACCGGGAGCTGCTGGCCCAATACACCGCGCAGTACACCCGGACATCCGAACTGCGGCGCCGGCTGGCCGCCCTGCGCGAAGCCGCCGAGAAGGGCCGCCGGGACGAGGAGTGGCTCAGGTTCCAGACCGAGGAGCTGACGGCCGCCAACCTGCGCGCCGGCGAACAGGCCGAACTGGAAGAGGAGCTGACGGTGCTCGAAAACGCCGACCGCATCGGCGAGGCGCTGACCACGCTGCGCAACGCTTTCGACACCGACGAAACGGGAGTGCTGGCGCAGCTTAAAAACTCGGAAAACGAACTCAACCATATCCGCGGCCACTACCCCGCCGCCGGGGAGTACGCCGACCGTCTGCGGTCGGTGCTCGAAGAGCTGAAAGACATCAACAATTCGGCCGCTGCGGCCGCAGAACGGCTCGACGCCGATCCGGAGCGGCTGGCGAAACGCTCGGCCCGCCTCGACGCGCTGATCGCGCTCCAACAGAAACACCACGTCGCGGACGAAGCCGGGCTGATCGACCTGCGCGACCGCTGTGCGGCCCAACTGGCGGCCATCGTCCACAGCGGCGAGGAGATCGCCGAAGCGGAGTCCGCCCTCGGAGAAGCCGCCGCCAAGCTCCTCGCCCTGGCCGACCGCCTGCACAAGACGCGCGAAAAGGCGGCTGCGGGATTCGAAAAACACATCCTCTCGACCCTCGCCAAACTGGGCATGCCCGACACCCTCTTCCGCATCGCGCTGACGCCGCTGACCGAACCGGGCCGCACGGGGTGCGACAGCGTGCAGTTCCTCTTCACGGCCAACCGGAACATGACGCCCCAGCCCGTCGAACGCATCGCCTCGGGCGGTGAGCTTTCGCGCGTGATGCTGGCTCTGAAAGCCCTGCTGGCCGAACGGATGCAGCTGCCGACGATCATCTTCGACGAGATCGACACGGGCGTCTCGGGCCGCATCGCCGACGCCATGGGCGAGATCATCGAATCGCTCGCGGCGTCGATGCAGGTGGTGGACATCACCCACCTGCCGCAGGTCGCCTCGAAGGGCTCGGCGCATTTCGTGGTCTACAAGCGCAACGGGCGCACGGAGATCACCCGCCTCGGCGACGACGAGCGCGTGACCGAAATCGCCAAGATGCTCTCCGGCTCGGAGATCACCGACGCCGCCGTGGCCCAAGCCCGCATCCTGCTGGGCAAATAACCGCCCCGAACCGATTTTACACAAGACGGAACGACCCGGAATCGCTCCGCCCGCTACGATAACCCCACAAAAAACGCATCATGGAAAACATCCTCGACCTCGCGGCCGCCAACCAGCAGCGCGCCCGCGAGGTCATCCGCGACACCGGGCTGGAAGCCGCCTGGCGGGCGGCGGGCGCCGAACCGAACCTCGTGGGGTCGCTCCGCACGGGCCTGCTGATGAAACACCGCGACATCGACTTCCACATCTACTCCCCGTCCCTGAACATCGCCGACAGCTTCGCGGCCATGACCCGCATCGCCGCGAATCCCCGCATCCGCCGCATCGAATACGGCAACCTGCTCGACGCCCCGGACCAATGTCTCGAATGGCATGCGTGGTATGCCGACGCCGACGACCGGCTCTGGCAGATCGACATGATCCACATGGCCCGCGGATCGGCCTGGGAGGGCTATTTCGAACGGGTGGCCGACCGGATCGGCGCCGTGCTGACCGACGAGACGCGGCGCGCCATCCTGCAAATCAAATACGACACGCCCGACGAGGTGAAGATCATGGGCATCGAATATTATCAGGCCGTGCTGCGCGACGGCGTGCGCACCTATGCCGAATTCGAGGCATGGCGCGTGGCGAATCCCGTCGAGGGCATTCTGGAATGGATGCCCTGAATCCAAAATGCAGCGGAGCGCCTTTCGGGGCGCTCCGTTCGTTCAGAGGCGTCGCCGCCGCCACCGTTCGACGAGGATTTCACCCTTGAAGTAGATGACGAGCGAACCGACGATAATCGCCATGCCTGCCACGGTGCTGACATGGGGATACTCGCCGGGCAGCATGATCCAGCTCAGAACCGCCCCCAGCACGGGATTGATCAGGCGGCACATATTGATATCGCTGACCTTCGCGCCCTCGGTGCGCAGGGCCATGAACCAGAAGCTGAAAGCGAAAACCGAAATGAAGACCAGCACCCCGAGGCTTCCGTAAAATCCGGCCGGTTTGGCCCAAAAAGGGTGGAAACCCTCTGCGGCGACGCCCACGCCGTAGATCAGCAGACCGCCGAAGAACATCTGCACGGCATTGAGGAAAACCGGATCGACCCTGCCCTTGTCCTCCGAAACCGAAATCGCGGAGTAGCCCTGAAAGACGATGCTCGCCAGCAGCAGCACGATGCCCCCGATGCCGCGCCAGTCGAGCGGCGCACCGTCGCTGCCCGTGCCGACGATCAGCAGCAGTCCCGCCAGACTGACCAGCAGACTCACGACCTTGTAACGGTTCAGCCGATCGTCGCTGGCCAACAGGTGCGCCAGCAGCACGTTGATCAGCGGCGTGAGGCCCATGACGATCGAGCCGATGGCTCCGCTGACGAAGTCCACGCCGAAATAAAACGCCGTGTAGCCCAGGAACATGTTGATCAGGATGAGATTGCCGAACAGCCGCTTGTGACGCACGATCTCGCGCCACATGCCGCCGTGCCACGTGTAGGCGAAGAGGATGACGCCGACGGTCGTGAAGCGCAGCCCGGCGAAATTCATCGGCGTAAAATCGTAGCTGAGTCCCTGTTTGATGAACGGATTGACGAGGGCCCACAACACCGAGGCCAGTATAGCATAGAGAATACCCTTTTTCATAACACGTAAGTTTCGGCCGCGAAGGTAGTGAAAACCGCCAGATAAAACAATAGTCCGCAAAAAGGGGTATCCCGTCGCCGGCATACCCCTTTCCAACCTAACTATACGATCAATTCCATCCGGGATTATTCGTGTCGATGGCCTTATTGACCGACATCTCCAACTCCGGAATCGGCATCAACAGGTGCTTTTGATCCACGTTGCGGAACGGACGGGCCATCATCTCGGGGCCCGAAGGATTGCTGTTCATCGGGAATCCCGAGCCCGACTGGGTGAAAATCGGGTTATCGACCGACTTTCCGGTCCCCTCGTCGATCACTTTCAGCGGAATGGCGGCCAGCTCTTCACCGATCTCGTGCATCCGATCGAGGAAGATTCCCCAGCGCATCAGGTCGAGACGGCGGTGCGACTCGAACGCCAGTTCCCGGGCACGCTCTGCCTGGATATATTCCAGAAACTCGGTCTGCGACATGGCTTTCATGTCCACTTCGGGAAGCGGCGTCAGCGGATCGAATCCGAAAGCGCGGCGGCGCACCTGATTGACGGCTTCGAGCGACTCGGGTGTCGAACCGTTGTTGACCATATTGTCGGCTTCGGCGAACATCAGCAGCACGTCGGAGTAGCGCAGCAGCGGGTAGTTGGTCGAATTGCCCCACGAATAGACCGGGAGGTTGATCTCGTACTCGCGGCGGAACTTGCCCGGCCAGCGGAAACGGAACGGTTCGTTGTAAGGAATCTGTTCCAGAACAGCCTCGTTCTTATACATATAGGGCATGATCGTCCAGTCGCGGCGCAGATCGCCGTCGTCATAGGAGTCGTAGAACTGCGGCGTGACGTAAAAGACACCCCGCCCGCGGGCGATCGACTTTTTGGTCTTCTCGTCCACGCAGTAATCCTGCTTCGAATACATCGGCGTATAGTAGGCCACGAACTGCCCCGTCTCCTTCATCTCGGTGGACTCCACGTTGCCGTAGCACTCCACCTCGAAGATCGACTCCCTGATGTCGTACTCGTCCTGCATCAGTTTGATGAAAACGTCGCTGTAATCGGGATTGAGCGAGCAAACCCCCTCTTCCATCAGACTCCAAGCCCACTTGCGGGCTTCGGCATAGTATTCGGATTTTCCAAGACGCCCTGCGGCGTTCAGGCAGACGCGGGCGAGAATGCCTTTGACAGCCTGCTTGCTCACGCGGCCCCCGAATCCGAGCGTGCGGATGTCGGCCACCATGTCGCAGGCATCGGCCATGTCGGCGATCACCGTCCGGTAAACCTCCTCCGAAGCCGTGCGCGGCTTATGCACGTCCTCCGCCGACTTGGTGGACTCCAACCGCAGGGGAACATCGCCCCAGTAGGCCGTCAGCAGGAAATGGTAGTAGGCCCGCAGGAAGAGCGCCTCGCCCTTGATCCGGCGGATCACCTCCGCGTCGCACGATGCGTTGTCGGCGTTTTCCAGCAGTACGTTGGCATTGTCGATCCCCTTGTAAAGCTCCTGCCACACAACCTTAATGCTGTTGTTGCCGGCGTCGTAATTGTAATAATAGGGGACGAGCTTGGGTGTGGACTCTTTCGAAAAACACTCGTCGCTGCCCTGCGAGAATTCCACGCTCAGATAGACGCTGTAACAGTCGCGCAGCGGGTCGTAGACCGAAGCCAGCGACGCTTCCAGTTCCTTCTGGTTCTTGTACCAGGTCGAAGGCGAGGTGAAATCCTCCGGCAGAGTGTCGAGGCACGCCGTGAAGGCGAAGGCGGCCAGGACCAATAGCGATAATCGTTTCATAAACGGCTTGCAATTCATCAGGTTAGACATTAGAACGAAAGGTTGAGTCCCACGGTGTAGGTCCGGCTGCGCGGGTAGGAAAGGTAATCGAATCCGGGCGTGAGGGGCGAATTGAAGATCGACACCTCGGGGTCGTAACCCGAATAGGCAGTCCACGTATACAGGTTCTGGGCCGCGAAATAGATGCGGAGGGTCGAGATACGCAGCTTGGTCAGCAGGTGCTTAGGCAGCGTATAGCCGATCTGCACGGTTTTCAGACGCAGGTAAGAGCCGTCTTCGAGCGTCTTGTCCGAATAGTAGGCCACTTTCTGCCCGCCCGGCACATAATTGTTCGAATTGGGATTCTCGGGCGACCAGCGGTCTTCATACGATGCGAACTGGTTCAGGCCGTAACGGTAGGTTCCCTCGAAAAGAATGCGGTTGGCATTCATGATCTTGTTGCCGCCGCTGAACTGGAAGAATACGTTCAGGTCGAAGTTCTTCCAGGTGAAGCTGTTCGAGAAGCCGCCGATGTATTTGGGATTGGGATCGCCCAGCACGCGGCGGTCTTCGCTGCCGACATGCTTGTCGTCGTCGAAATCCTTGAAACGGATGTATCCCGGACGGATCTGGTTGCGGGCCATGCCGTTGTCGGGCACGTCGTCGCGCAGCACATACTGACGGCTCTCGTGCGGAATCGAAGGATCGCTGTCGTTCTGCCACGTGAAATCGCTGATCTGGTAGAGCCCGTCGTAGACCATGCCCACGAACATCGTGATAGGACGCCCCACGCGCGTTTCATAGAGCGGAACGCTCTGGTAATCCGAGTTCCAGTTGATGAACGAATCCATGCTCTGCTCGCCATCGGCCAGTCCGAGCACCTTGGAGCGGTTGAACGAAATATTGAAGTTCGTAGACCACATGAAATTCTTGGTCTGGACGTTGACCGTATTGAGCGTCAGCTCGAAACCGGAGTTGCGCACGGCGCCGACATTCATCATCGCCCGCTGGTACCCCGACGAAAGCGGCAGGTTGGCGTTGAGCAGCAGGTCGTAGGTCTTCTTGTGGTAGTAGTCCATCGTCAGGCCGATGCGCTGGTTGAAGAATCCCAGGTCGAGGCCGATGTCCGCAGCCTTCGTGCTCTCCCATTTGAGGTTGTAGTTGCCGAGCGTCTGGAGCTGTGCGCCCTGTACCAGCTGGTTGTTCCAAGAATAGCCATCGACGTTCGACAGGTTCAGCTGCGACATATAGGCGAAGTCGCCCACGCGGTTGTTGCCCGTCAGACCGTAGCTGGCGCGAATCTTGGCATCGGAAAGCACCTTGCTGTCTTTCAGGAAATTCTCCTGCGAGATACGGTAGGAGACGGACGCCGAAGGGAAATATCCCCACTTGTTCCCGGCCGGGAATTTCGACGAACCGTCGGCACGGAACGAAACCGTGAGGTAATATTTGTGCCCGAAGTCATAGTTCACGCGGGCCAGTCCCGACACCATGCGGTTGATCGACTTCGAGGAGTTGAGCGGCTGCGCCACGCCCTCGTCGAGCCCCGAAATGCCGAGGCTCTCGCGGGGAACGTCCCACGCCGTGCCGCGGAAACTCGAAAATTTGTACTCCTGCACGGTAACACCCGCCACGACGTTCAGATGGTGGCGCTTGTTGAACGTGCGGTCGAAAGTCAGCGTATTCTCGTTGAGCAGCGACTGCCGCACTTCGTACTGCGCATAACCGTTCACGCCCTTGATCACCCCCGCGATCTTCTGCGAATAGGGGTGCTTGCTGTTGAAAAAGTCCTCCAAGACGGCCGTATTGCGGTTGATGCCGCCCGTCACGCGCAGTTTGAGGTATTTTCCGAAGCGGTATTCGCCGTAGACGTTGGCCACGAAATTACTCTGTCCGTAGTTCTTCTCCTCGTTGTTCAGGTAGAGCATCGGGTTGTAGCGGTTGCCCCAGGTGGTCATCTCGACGATCTCGGTATCCTCGTCGGCATTGAGCAGGTCGTCGATGCTGCCGCCCGTGACCGGACGATAACCCCACATGTTGTACATCAGCGTCAGCGACGCTTCGGCGTTGCTCGACGGCATACGCACCGACGTTCCGTACTGATTCGTCCAGGAATAGCTGGTGTTGAACCCCACCTTGAAGTTCTTCGAGGCATCGACATCCAGCCGCAGGCGGCCCGACACCCGGTCGTAACCCGACTGGCGGACGACGCCCTCCTGCCCCATGTAGTTGAGCGAGGCGGCATATTTCACGGCCTTCGAACCGCCCGTGAGCGAAACCGTATGATTGTGCATCGGCGCGACCTGCAACACCCGTTTCTGCCAATCGACATACTGCACGTGACGGTAATACTCGGGCGTACGGGTGTCCAGCCCGTCGGAATTGGGTTTCAGGTAGCTTTTACGGCCCTGATAGGGGTCGATTTCGAGTTGCAGCTTCACGAATTCGTAGGGATCCATCAGGTCCATGCGGTTGGTGGTGTTCTGCAAGCCGAACGAGCCCTCGTAGCTCACCTGCGTACGCCCGGCATGGCCGCTGCGCGTGGTGATCATGATTACGCCGTTCGCACCCCGGGCTCCGTAGATCGCCGTGGCCGAAGCGTCCTTCAGCACGTCGATCGACACGATGTCCGAGGGATTCAGCGACGAGGCGTTGAAACTTTCGAGCGGAAATCCATCGACCACGTAGAGCGGCGAACTGTCCTGCGTCAGGGAGTTCTGGCCGCGGACGATGATGTTGACCGACGAGCCGGGTTCGCCTTCGCTCGAAGTGACCTGCACGCCGGCGACACGTCCTGCAAGCGCCTCGTCGAACGAACGCACGGGGGCTTTCTGCATCTCTTCGGTGTTGACCGAGGCGACCGATCCGGTCAGATCGACGCGGCGCACATAGCCGTAGCCCACGACGACCACCTCGTCGATCTCGCTGGTATCCTCGGCGAGCACCACGTCGAGCACGGTGCGCTTGCCGACGCGCAGCTCCTGCGAGACGTATCCCAGCATGGAGAAGACCAGTTCAGAGTTATCGTTTTTGATCCGGATCGTGTATTCGCCTTTGGCGTTCGTCGTCGTGCCGCGCTGCGATCCCTTTTCGAGGATCGTGACACCGACCAGCGGCGCGCCCGAAGCGTCCTTGACATGACCGGTCACCTGCCGGCCCTGCTGGGCATAGGCCCCGAAGCTCCAGCATGCCGCCACGAGCCACAGGCACAAGGCCCGTACGACCGTCACACACAGAGCGCCCCTTCGGGAGGAGCCGGCCCGATGAAGTAAGAAGTTCTTCATATTCGTTGGGTTATAGGTTTAAGTTTCAAATTCTATCTGATAAATCCCCGCAGGACATACGGATCGCGGTGCAGACGGTCGATGAAGATTCCGTCGAGCAACATCGGTTCGTCAACCGGTTCGACGCCGATCCGGTGAACGCCCTCCGACAGATGCAGACGCACGCCGCGCCGCGCCTGGTTGCGCAGGACGTTGACTTTCCACGGCTCCTCACCGAACGTTTCGCGGATGTCGAACAGGCCCCGGTCCTCGCCGTCCACCGTCAGGCGGAAACGCAGCGTCTTCGCAGCGGCGGGATGCTGGGGCAGGAAACAGGCCACGATGCCGGCTTCGCCCGCCGTATCGCACCGCAGCAGGTATTCGGCACGACACCCTTTCGCCAGCCTCACGGCACGGCCGCTCTGTCCGAGTCCGTCGATCCCGACGGCCGATCCCCGGGCATACACGTATCCGGCACCCGCAACGGAGGCGACGCCGTCCGTCATCGCGGCTCCCGGCTCTTTGCGGTCATCCGCACACCGGACCCGAAACACATACCGGCGTCCGTCGGCCAGCACCGAGCAAACACGCTCCTCAGCCCGCCGGCAGCGGGAGAAATCGGCCCGAAAAACGATCCGCCGATGCGACGGCACGCATCCGTACACCTCGGCTTTCAGCCATCCGGGGAGAGATTCGACCTGCACGTCGGAAGCGGAAAAGAGGTTGACAGCCACCGTATTCGCCGCCGAGCGCACGAAACAGGGAAGCTCCGTCGTATCGGCCCCGATACGCCTCCCGGCGCCGTCGGCCCACAGCACGGGGGCATGCTGGTCCCGCGGCATCTCCCCGAAAGCCGGAGCCGCGAAAACGGGCAGGCTGCGAGGCGACATGGACATCATCTCCCGCCATTTGCCGCCGGCGGTCTCGCGGTTGTAACGGTCGGTCAGCAGGCGGATCGAGTCGTATGCCTGCCGGGAGGCCGCGGCATACTCTCCGGCAGCGACAAGCCCTTCGGCGGCATACCGCCGCGCATGTTGGGCGTAAAGCCATTTCTTGTTCATCAGCGCAGCCCCCTCCACGGGATACCGCACCAGCTCGAACCAGGCGTCGCGGCGGTCGGCGGGAAGTATCGCTTCCAACCGCCGGACCTCATGTTGTAACCCTTCGTAAGCCGCCACGCGGTCGAAAGCCTCCGCGGAAAAAGAACCGTATTCGGTATCCGCCACGGGCGTGATGCCTCCCCGGACACCCGGCTGCTGGATGCGGCTCCAACCCATGTGTTCGGGCTTGCGTTCCGCAGCCAGCCGGTAATGCTCGCGCATCAGGGCCGCGGCGCGCGGCGCAACGTCCGGCCCGAATTCCCGTTCCAACCAGCGCCGCTGGTGTTCGCCGACCTTTTCAGGTGCGACGGCATCCGCATTCCACGCCATATCGAGGAACAGCTCCGTGTGATATTCAGCGGGTTTCAGGTCACCGACGTTGAGAATCCAGATCTTCCGGGCGCCACAGTCCCACGCGTGCCGCATCTCGGCGGCCATCAGCGCAGGCTGCGACGTTGCGAGCCAAAGGTAGTCATGGGGCTTGCCGTAATAGGAGACGTGATAATAGACCCCCGCCCCGCCGCTCCGGGCCTGTTCTGCGGCGTTCGACAGCCGGGTGATGTATCCGTAATTGTCGTCGCACCACATCAGAGTCACGTCTTCGGGGAGTTCCACGCCGTTGTCATAGATGTCGAGCACCTCTTTGTAAGGCACGAAGGTCTGCGGAATGCCGTCTACCGGACGATGCAGCTCCGCGGAGAGCATCTGCCGCTGGGCGCGGATCACCTCGTTGGTCAGCGCGGTCTGCTCGTCGAGCGTCACGGCCCCGGCCATCTCACCGTCGTGGATGCCGCGCATGCCCAGCGTGAAGATATTCTCGTCGGCGGCGACTTCGAGCACCCGCTCGCGCCAGTAGCGCAGCACCCCTGCGCGGTTCGTGACGAAATTGTAGGCTCCGTAACGCGCCTCGTCCCATTCGCCGACATTGTTGCGCATCATCGGCTCGCAGTGCGACGTACCCACGACTATTCCGTAGCGTTCGGCCGCTTCGCGGTTGCCGGGAACCTTGTAAAAGGCCACGGTCGAAGCGTGCATCGCCGGCCAGAGCGTATTGGCCCGCAGACGCAGCAGCAGTTCGAAAACCCGGGAATAGGTCTTCGGCCCGAGCTCCCCGGCCACGCCGCTGCCCTCGTAGCGCGTGCCCCAGGGATCGAGGCCCCAGTCCTCGTCGTTGAGGAAAATGCCCCGATATTGCACCGACGGAGCCTCCGTGCGGTCGTATCCCGCCGTAAGCGTCACCGTCCGGGAGCGGCGCGGTGTCACGTCGGCCCACCACTCCCAGGGAGAGACGCCCAACAGGCGCGAAAGCTCCAGCACGCCGTAAGCCGTACCGCGCGGATCGCTCCCCACGACGAACAGCGCACGCTCCCCGTTCCGGGATGCCTCGCAGATGCGGAATGCCTCCCAACGCCCCTCGACGGCCTTCGCCGACACGCCCCAGGCGCGCAGCAGCGGATCGAGCCGCTCCGGCTCGGAGAGCGATCCCACGACGACGATCGCATTCCCCGGAGCATCGCAGCGTGCGGGCGCTTCGCCGGCCACGCGCTCCGCATCGGCGGCATAGATCGCCAGCGCGGTCTTCACGACCTGTTCTCCGCCGACATAGCACACCGGTGCGGGACGGCCCCCACGGACCAACGGGAATCCCGCGCGCGCCGCCGAAACCGAAGACACGACGCCGAGCGTCCAAAACAACAGTATTCCGATTCGCAGCATCGCTTTACGTTATTTCGCCTCGCGCACGCAGCGCACGATATAAGCATAATTCCCCGTGCCCATTTTGGTCGTACGGCCCGCACTCGAAACCTTGACGCTCGGATTGGAACTGCGGTTGACCAGCATGCGCCACGCCTGCGGCTGCGCATTGGCGCGCGTTTCGCACGACCACGGACGGATCTCCGGATTCGTGCGCGTGGCGCCGAAGATCTCGCAGTCGCTGCGGCCGCCGTCGCGCATGTTCCAGTAGAAATAATCGGGACCCGCAAGATCGGCCGATTTGTCGCACGTCCAGTTCTCCTGTTCCATGATACGCTTCATCTGGGCCTCGGTCGGCGCGTTCCAGCCCTCGGGGCAGGGATTGACGGGAGCCGTCTGATTCTTCGACGTGCCGTTCTGCTCCAATGTCAGGTCGGGATCGAACACGTCGTTCCACGTAGCGTTCGGATCGACCGGAATATTCACGCCCGCAACGTCGATACCGCACACGAGCGGATAGTAGTAACCGCCCGGAGCCTCCGTTTCGGGCAGCGCGCCCATCGGAACTTGCAGACCCGGCTGATAGACGGCGATCTGCACCGTCTGATCGGGTTTGTCCGACACGGCGACCGCAAAGAGAGCCTCGTTCGGGAAGAACGTGACATTGGCCGGAGCGGTGAAAGAGAGCGAAGTCGGTTTCTCCGCAGGCGAAAGCACCGGCGTGAAGACCTCCGAGCCGCTGACCCATGTCACCGACACGGACCCTGTGCCCGGGTTGACGATCGTACCCGTGTAAGTCGAGATACCGTCGTCGCCCACCGTATATTTATAGATACCGCCGCCCACGTCCTTGCCCGGACTAACGGAGAAATAGTTCGAGATTTGGAGCAGCGAAAGGTAGATCATCTCCCCGCCGTAGGTCACGCAAACCTTGTCTTCGAGGTTGACCATGCCGGTATTCTCGCCGATCGAAACGGTGAAGGTGTTCGCGGCTTCGTCGGTTTCGAGCACAAAGCCCTGCTGACCGTCGAGCAGACGGGCCGTCCAGCCGCCCGAGGCACCCGCCGTCACTACTTCATAGGTGCGCGATATGGCGCCGTAGGTATTCCGGGGCCAGTCGCTGGTCGTGGATTTCACAGTGAAGGTCCGTTCGCTGCCGATGATCTTTTCATCGTCATTGCACGATACGGCGACCAAGCCGGCAAGGATCAATAGCAGAATTCTTTTCATATGGTTTCTCATTTGGTTGGTCTTTTCGGTCTGCGGAATCTTTCGTTCCGCAATGCAAGTTAGCCATTTACCCCCGGGGGCTCTTATTCCCCCGATTCAAAACATTAATAGAATCGTTCAAACCATCCCGCCGCCGGCTCAAAGGCCCGCGGGAACGCATTCGAAGCCGATGCGGTCGGATTTCAGACCGCGGGCCGAAGCCGTAAGCCGCACCGTTCCCGGCCGGCGCGACGCCCGCAGGATCACGAGGGCGCGGCCTTCGTGCACATGCCGCCTGTCGGCCTGCCACGGCTCGTCGCTGGTGATGTCGCCGTTGCAGACGCCCGCGATCGTCGCGGGGCCTTCGACCCCGAAGCGGACATCGAAGTCCGAGGTCGGAACCACGTTGCCCGCAGCGTCCTGCACCTCGACATTCACATAAAGCAGACTCATTCCGTCGGCGCGCAGCTGCGTCGCTTCGGGACGGAGTACGAGCCGCACGGGTTCCGACGCCGAACACAACCGTTGTTCGGCGACCGCCCGGCCGCCGTCATACCCCACGACGACCATCTCGCCGGGTTGATAGGCCACGCGCCAGATCATCCGCTGCCTGGGACAGTCGGCCATGCGGCGGCGCCCCAGCGTGCGGCCGTTCAGCCGCAATTCCACCTCCTCGCAGTTGGAGAAGGTCTGCACGTCGAGCGTATCGCCCGGCTCGCCTTTCCAAAAAAGGTGCATCGGCTTCGAGCGCATTTTCAGATCATTCCACACCCGTTCGGTCGCCGCCGTCCTGTCATGCACGGCGATACGCACCATCGGTTCGTCGGAATAGAGGCTGCGGATGCTCCATCCGACGGGTTTGAGATTATCGCACAGATCGACGGCCCCGTTGATCCAGCCTTTCGAGGGCCATCCGAACGATTCGCCGATATACTCCGTACCGCCCCAGTAAAACTGTCCGACGGCGCTGGCGTGATCGTAGCCGAAATAGGAGTAACCGCCTTCGCCCGTGGCGATCTCGCTGACGATATAGGTCAGCTGCGGGTATTTCTCCCGGTCCCGGGCAAAAAACCGTTCGCGGTAATTGACGCTCATCACGTCCATATAGAACGACAGCTGCGCCGGTTCGCTTTGGTCGAAACCCTCATCCTCGGCACGGATGCCGTTGTAACGCGTCGGGAACAGCGCCGTGGTCACCGGGCGCGTCCGATCGTAATAGCGCACATGGTCGTACATCTGCATCCACAGGCGCACACCCCGCGTGGAATCGATCTCGTCCCGCCCGGTGGCGAAATTGCGGACCTTCGAATTGCGGGTCTGCTGAACCTCGTTGCCGACACTCCAAACGAACACCGACGGATGGTTGCGGTCGCGCCGGAGCCAAAGGGCCATGTCGCGCCGCCAATGCCGCTCGAAATCCTCGCCTTCGCCGTAGAACTGCCCCGACCATTTGTCGTACATTTCGTCGTAGACCAGCATGCCGTTGCGGTCGCACCATTCCAGCACGTATTTTGGATAGACGTTGTGGCTGAGGCGGACGGCATTGCAGCCCATCCGTTTGAGCCGTCCGAGCCGGCGTGCGAACCCGTCTTCGAAAGCCGCTGCACCCAGGGCCCCGAGATCGTGATGCAGGCATACCCCTTTGACGAAGACTTTACGTCCGTTGAGTTTCAACCCCTCCTCGGGTGACATTTCCACATCGCGGATGCCGAAGGGCGTTTCATAAAGGTCCGTCCGGCAGCTGCCGTCTCCGATCCGCGTACGCACGGTATAGAGCTGCGGAGCCTCCGTATCCCACAACTGAGGATCGTGCACCCACGCCTGCTGACGGAAGGTGAAACGGCTTTCCCCGGCCATCGGAACCACACTGCGCCGCACGGCGACCGTTCCGCCCGCAGGCGAGAGAATCTCGCTGACGACCGTGCAGACCACCGAATCGGCCCGGTCGTTGCACACCGTCGTTTCGATCTCCACCCGGGCGCTGTCGGGCAGGATGCGGGGCGTGGAGACGAACGTTCCGTAACGGTCCACGCGCAGGTCGGAGACCTCGTGCAGCCACACGTTGCGGTTGATCCCCTCGCCCGTATACCAGCGCGAAGAGGCTTTGTAACGGTTGTCGTACCGCACGGCGACAAGGTTGTCCCCCTCGTGCAGCGCATCGGTCACGTCGTATTCGAAATCGAGATAACCGTTCAGCTGGATTCCCATGCTGCGACCGTTGACCCAGACCTCGGCAGCGCGGTAAACGCCTTCGAATTCGAGCAGAAAACGGCGTCCGGCAGGCTTGCGGGCAACCGTCAGGTGTTTGCGATACCAGCCGACGTTGCGCGGACGGTAGCCATTGGCACGGTCGCCGCCCAATGTGTCGCGCACAAAAGGTCCGTAAATCGAGGCATCGTGGGGCAGCTGCACCGTTTCCCACCCCCGGTCGTCGTATCCGGGACGCTCGGCGCCGGACTGTTCGCCCAGCCGGAAGCGCCAGTCGAAATTCAGCAGTTCGGAGCGGCGCTCCCCGCCCCGGGCCACCGGCAAGGCCAGCAACAGGCCCAGCAAAAACAGTCCTAACCGTCTCATAGCGTATAGGTTTTACCGTTGACAGTCACTGTTCCGGCCTGCTCGTCGTAGGTCACGACGGGAGCCGCAGCGGGCAGCGCGGCCCAGGTGACGGCCGTCACCTGTTTCAGCGACGAAGCGTCGGCCGCCACGGTCACCAACGGACGGTTCTCGCCCGAAGAGGAGCTGCGCTCCTCGACGAACTGGGTGCCGAGCGTCAGCACGGAGCGGGCAGGAGTCAGGTTCTCGATGCGGACCGAATTGCGGGGCGTGGTCGCCTCGACGACGGCATCGGAACTCTGCACGGGCTTCCGCTCGGGGAAGAAACGCAGTTCGATACGACCCGGAGAGGCCAGTTCCACGTCGTCGCAGACGATCGCCACGCCCGCCTCCTTGATCCACACCAGTTTGCGGACGAAGCGTTTCACGCCCGCATCGTCGAGATAGGCGGCCGAAGCGTCGCCCGTAATGCGGTCGATGCCCCCGGAGGAGGTCGCCTCCACGATCTTCGCATCGCGCGAAGGCGTCAGCGGCCACGGCGTGAACCACGTGCGGACCTCGCCCCACTGCCCCATGTCATTCGCCAGCAGGGTATTGTGGTATTTGGTCACACGCTTGACATAACCGTTGTTGCGCAGGATGTATTCGCCGTTGGCATAAATCACGAAATGGTTGGCGTCGGGATGGATATGCCCCATGTCGCCCGAAACATAGGAGCCTTCGGGCTGCTGTCCGGCGAAGGTGCCCAGCGGCGCACCGCAACGGAAGACCGTCATCGCTTCGTCGCCGTTCCAGTCGGTGCGGGAAGCCACGAGGCCCATGTTCTCGAAATGGCGGAAAGTCGGGGTCGAAGGCAGCAGCACGGACGAAACCGAGGGGTCGTACCAGATCAGGTTCAGCCACGAGGAGGTCGCATCGTAACGCACGGCCTTTCCGGCGAAATACTGCGCCCGGGCATCGCGGTTCAATCCGGCCAGCCGGCGGTAGAGGTGTTCGGGCCCGTACCATGAATAGCGCGGAGCATCGGCTCAATCGACGATACTATTCTCGGCGGTGCAGCGGTCGGCGGGAAGGGTCATGTGCATCGCATAGGCCGCCGTATTGTCCCACCACGTGCTGTTCCCGTAGAAATCGTTGCCCACGCCGCGCGAAAGATCGAAGGCCCTCATCAGGAACTCCATGCCGTACTGCCAGTAACCGGGGCCCTCCTGACTGGCGCCGTCGGGCGACAGCAGCCGCGAGGTCTTGTCCAGCACCTCCTGCGTGAAGTCGATCCACTCCTGCGCCTCGGACGTGTCGTTGCGCAGCACGAGGGCCGCGGCGAGCATACCGCAGGTGTTGATCCACGTATGATTCTGAATATAAGCCTTGTCCAGCGTCTTATAAGCCGCATACTGCCGCTCGGTCCGGGCGATCAGCGTATGACGCAGCGTGGCGAGGGTGGCTTCGCTCAGGTAGTTCTGCCCGTAGTCGTAGAGCATCGCCAGCCCCAGCAGCTGATGACCGTAGGGAAGTCCGTACTCCGCGCCGTCGGGCGTATCGTCCATGCCCCACGTGGGATAGGCGCATGCGGCGAGCGCCCAGCGTTCGGCGCCCTCGAAATAGCTCTTGTTCCCGGTCAGGTAACCCGCCACGGCAAGCGCCGAAATGGTGTTGCCCACATCGCGCTGCCAAAGCTGTTCGCCGGCATCGTTCTTATAGGCCGGCGGGTCCCGGCGGACCTTGGCGTCGGCAACGGCCTTGAAGCGGGTCCATTGGGCCAGGTGGGTCGAGTTGATCGCCGTTTTCAGCTGCTCGCCCTCCCAGTAGTTGAAGAAGAGCATCGGGTGCCAGACCTTATCGGCCGGCTCGGGCCGGGGATAATCGAAATGCGGTTCGTCGGCCGAGCAGGCGTTCAGCAGCAACAGGACGGGAGCCGTCACTCGGCACATTTTGCATAAAAGGTTCATGGTAGTCAATGGTTTTAATTCGTCGGAATCGGAAAAGGGAAGGCCGCTTCGCAACAACAGCAGCACGACCGGCAGAAGATACGGCCGCCGGATCATTTCTCCCCGAAGAACTGGCGCAGCATCCAGGCGTCGGCCAGTCGGTTCTGCCGCTCGCTGCGACGGTGGCCGTTGCGCAGTTCGAGCACCAGTTCCTTGGGTGCCGTCACCACGTTATAGGCCGAATACATCGAGGTAATGGGACACGACAGGTCGTTGTAGCCCCACGAGAAGAAGCCCGGAACGCGGATCAGCCGCGCGAAGTTCGCCGCGTCGTAATAGCGCGAATTGAGAATGCGCTCCGCCGTGCGGAAATAGGCGCGCGTGCGGTCGAACATGTGGGGCCAGCCGCCGGCCCGGTCGTAGAGGTAACCCATGTGGTCGCACAAAGCGGGATAGAAGCAAACGAAGTATTTCACGCGCGGATCGAGGGCCGTGGTGACGATCGAAAGTCCCCCGCCCTGACTGCCGCCCGAAACCATCAGACGCTCGCCGTCGAATTCGGGACGGGTGAAAAGGTAGTCGATGGCCCGGATACAGCCCATGAACACCCGCTTGTAGTAATATTGGTCGCGGTTGTCGAGGTTGACGAACTGGTAATTGTACAGGGCGCCGTTTTTCAGGATGTCGTAATTCTCGTCGGGCATGTCGAGCGGAATGCCGTGGATGCCGAGGGTCATCGTGATCACCCCCTTCTCGGCCATGTAGGTCGAGGGCTTGGTTTTCGCAACGCCTGCCCCGGGAACATAGAGCACGGCCGGATGCGGTCCTTTCGACTTGGGGACCGAAACATAGCCGTAAACGTAATTGTCCTTGCGGAAACTTTGCAGACGCACGTAGTAGACATCAACCTTGTCCGTACACCACTGTTCGGCACGCTCGACGCGGGGGTCCATCGGAATCTTGGCATTCTCGGCCTTGGCCCGCTCCCAGAATGCCGCGAAATCCTCGGGCATATCGGTCATCGGACGCAGTTTCTCGGGGTCGAAAGCCGCCTGCGCCAGATCGTCGGCCACCGTGGCGCCCTTCTCGTCGAGCAGAAAGACCCGGCAGGTCAGGAATCCCGGGCACGGCATGCCCGCGGTCTTGACACGGAGACGGCCATCGGGCAACGTCGCCCGGTGTGTCTCATGGGCAGGCATCTTTTCCCGGGCGAACGTATACTTCACCGAAGCGTTCTTCAACGGTTTGCCGTCCACACGGACCACGATGTCGTAAGCGACGCTGTCGCCTGCCGAATAGCGCCAGTCCTCGGTGCGGTCAGGTGTGATTTCAATGCTGATTTTCCCTTTCGGGAGGGCCGAAGCCGCATGCAGAGACAGCGACAGCCCGATTACGAGTAAAAGTCGTTTCATGGTTCAGGATTATAAGTTCAGTTTCTCTTTCAGACGCAGTATCTCCAGCCCGGCGTCGAGCAGCAGGCCCGTGCCGTGGGTCTCGCCGTCAACCTTCGGACGGTTGTAGTAGAAAGGCATGTCGTTGCCGATGCCCGTACCCACGCAGATGTCGCGCAGGTCCCCTTCCGGCGTGATCTTTTCGCGGCAAAGCCCCTCCCAGCCTTTCAGAGCCGCAGAGGCATAGCGGATGTCGATCCACCCCTCGCACACGGCGTGCGCCAGGCAGTAGACGAAAATCGCCGAACAGGAGCTCTCCTCGTAGGAATCCTCCCGGTCGAGCAGCTGACGCCACAGCCCGGAAGCGGACTGGCGTTTCACCACGCCTGCGATCTGTCGTTCGAGCAGCGCCTGCAACCGCCGCAGGTCGCGGCCCCCGGCAGGCAGGACGTCCATAAGCTGCACCGTGGCCAGCATCACCCAGCCGTTGCAGCGGCCCCAATGCGCCCCGGCCGTACGTTCCAGATCGCCGTAATAACCGTGGTACAGCAGTTCCGTCGCCGGATTCCAAAGATAATGATGGAACCGTCCGACCTGCCGCACGGCATCGCGCAGCATCGCCCGGTCGGCGAAACGTCCGCCGTAACGCGACATGAACGACAGCCCCATGTAAAGGTCGTCGGCCCAAAGCGTATGCCTATGGGGCCATGTGCGCACGAGCGTACCGTCCGGAAAACGGGCCTGTCCGTGACGGATATGCTCCGCAGCCCGTTCGATATAAGGCGCGTACGCCTCCGTTTTGGCCGGACGCCGTGCAGCCAACTCAATCATCGCGGCGCACTCCGCCCCGCAATGGTCCAGCTCGTTGAATTTACGCAGAAAATGGTAGGGTTCGTGGTCTTCGCCCTGCGTGACGCCGAATTTCCGGTAAGCCGAAAGGGCACAGTCGATCTGCCGTTCGACGAAATCGGCGTACTTGGCCTCCCCGAAACGGTCGGCCATCCGCAGCATGGCCATATCGAGCACTCCGAGGCTGTAATGCCAGTCCATGTACTTGCAGGCGAAACGGACCCGTGTCCCGGCGGGAATCTCGTCGGGCGAAGCGTAAAACCGGCCCGTGGCACGATCGGTGTACCCCGTCCGGTAATCGGCGAGCACCTTGTCGGCCACACGGCGCAGCAGCGCCTCGTCGTTCGAAGCGGCGCTCCGCCGGGGAAACAGCAAAACAGAGGAAAGCAGGCAGACAAATAACAGAAGTCTCATGGCAGGTCGTGAATGGGTTCGGGTTTCGAAGACAAAGGAACATATTATCCGCGGCAGCGGGTTAATCGAAACGTTCATTGATTTATTCCAGCGTTTCAAACCGCGGGGCGGCCTCCCGAAAGATGATCGTGTCCGAAAAGAACATTCCGATTTATATCGTATCTTTGATGCATGAACCTTCCGACCCGCATAAAACACGCCTTCGCCGGCATCCTGGGCCTGCTGGCACTGCTCACGGCCCATGCCGGGCCTTCGGCCCGGAAACTCCGTTTCGACCACCTTTCGGTCACCGACGGACTCTCGCAGATGTCCGTGGTATCGGTCGTCCAAGACGCCGACGGCTACCTCTGGTTCGGCACGCGCGACGGACTGAACCGTTACGACGGATACGATTTCCGCATCTTCCGCCACGAACTCCACGACACGACTTCGATCAGCGACAGCTACATCCGCTGCATGGCCAACGACCGCGACGGCCGGCTCTGGGTGGGAACCACCAACGGTCTGAACCGCTACGATCCCCGCACCGAGAGGTTCGCGCGCTACTACATCGACCGCGAACGGCACACGGGCAACATCAACGAGATCAACGCCATCTGCGCCGATCCCGCAGGCGGCGTATGGCTGGGAACCTACGAGGGTCTCTACCACCTGGGCAGGGACGAGGCGCAGGCGCGCCGCTTCGAGGAGGTCACCCAACGCATTTACAGTCTGGCAAGCGACGGAAAGCAACTCTACATCGGTCACGACCGCGGGCTGGCGGTCCTTTCGCCCGACGGAACGCTGCGCCACGTCATCCGCGACGACCGCAGCCGTGCGGTCAACCTCGTCTATCCTGATTCGCAGGGGCGCGTCCATTTCAGCTTCGCAAACACCGGGACCCTCGGGCTGCTGAATCCCGAAACGGGAGAACTGAGCGAGCACACGATCATCGCCGGCGATCCGCACCGGCGCAACAACCTCATCCGCAGCATCGCCGAACAACCCGACGGGAAGCTCGTGCTGGGAACCTACGACGGCCTGCGCATCTACGACCCGCAGAGGGGAAGGGAGACCGAAAGCTGCAACCAGACCCCGCAGGAGGGTGGAGGACTTTCGCACTACGCCGTGGAAACGGTCTACGTCGATCGTGCCGGCACCCTCTGGGCCGGGACCTATGCCGGCGGAGTCAACTACGCCCACGCGCAGAACGCCCTGTTCAACTACTACGATCCCCGGCGCGGCGACCACCTGCCGGGCGTCCTGAGCGCCATCGTGGCCGAACCTTCGGGCGACGTGCTCTGGATCGGGTCCGACGCAGGGGGCATACTGCGATTCGACGTTCGCAGCGGGGAGTTCGCCTACTACCCCTGCACGACCGTCCCGGGCGAAATGTTCAAGGACAACAACGTCAAATCGCTGCTGCTGGACGGCAAAACGCTCTATGTGGGACTTTACACGGGCCTGCTCTACACGTTCGACACCGCCGCCTGCCGCTGGACGGGGATGTGGCGCAATCCCGACCATTCGGCGATCTACTCGCTGGCCCGCACGCGCGACACGCTGCTACTGGGGACCTACTCGGCGCACGGACTGAAATACCTCGCCCCCGGCGGCATCGAGGACCGCGACCTGATGTCGGACGACGGCCGCACGGTCAACATCAACCAGATTTCGGCCCTCTGCCCTTCGGACGACGGGCTCTGGATCGGAACCCGCAGCCGCGGCCTCTACCGCTACCGGCCCTCCGGCGAACTGACCCGCTACACCTCCGACGACGGGAATTCCATCTCGGGAAACCGCATCACGGCGATCTTCGCCGACAGCCGCAAACGCATCCTGATCGGCACCTCGGACGGGGGACTGAATGTCTTCGACCCCGAAACCGAACGGTTCACGATCGTCACCCACAACGAAGGGCTGCACGACAACACGGTCTGCTCGGCGGTCGAAGACCGCAAAGGCCGCCTCTGGGTGATCACCCGCACCGGCATCTCGGAACTGGATGCCTCGAACCGCGTACTGCGCACCTACGACCATTCGGGCGGCATCCGCGTACAGGAGTTCTCGCCGGCATCGGCATTCGTCACCGACGACAATACGGTCTGGGTCGGCGGCGACAGCGGGCTGGTGAGCTTCAACCCCGACAACCTGCACGTCAACACCTACGCCCCGCCCGTGGTCATCACCTCCGTAGCAGTCAACAACCGCCCTCTGGACGGCGGATTCGGGCTTTCGACGGGCCGGACGCAGCTGCGCCTGAAACACGACGAGAACAACCTCACCTTCGCATTCAGCGCCCTCAACTACATCTACCCCGAACGCAACGCCTACTCCTACAAACTCGAAGGCGCCGACAACGAATGGCGGTCGGTCGGCTCGGTGCGCGAAGTCAACTACGCCAATCTGGCGCCGGGGAACTATCTTTTCCGGGTGCGGGGTTCGAACAACGACGGCATCTGGAACGAATCGGACACCACGCTGGGGATCGAGATCGCCCCACCGGTGTGGCTCCGCTGGTGGGCGATAACCTTCTACCTGCTGCTGCTGGCGACGGTGGGCTGGCTTATCTTCCGCTACGCCCGCGAACGCCGCCGCCTGCGGCAGCACGTGATGCTCAAACAGAAGCACGAAGAGCTTTACAAGGCCCGCATCGAACTCTTCACGAACTTCGCGCACGAACTGCGGACGCCGCTGACGCTCATCCTTTCGCCGCTCGAAGAGATGCTCACGCCCGACAACCCGCAGGAAGCGACCCACGAATCGCTGATGATGATGTATGCCAACGCCAAACGCATGATGCTGCTCATCAATCAGCTGATGGACCTGCGGCGCAAGGAGGCGGGATCAATGACGCCCAAGGTCGCCGAAGGCGATTTCGCGGGCTTCGCCGAGGAGATCTTCATCGCCTTCAACCATCAGGCCCGCAACCACCGCATCGACTACCGGTTCGAAACCTCGGAACGTCCCCTGACGCTGTGATACGACCGCTGGCTTTTCGAAAAGGTGCTGCTGAACCTGCTGTCCAACGCCTTCAAATTCACCCCCGACGGCGGCAGCATCGTCCTGCGGGCCGAAACCGCGACCCGCGAGGAGCTTCCGGAAAAGGCGCGGTCCGATGCAGGGCTCTATCCCGATGCCGCACTCTACCTCCGCCTCACGCTTGCGGACAACGGCGTCGGCATGGACACCCGGGACCTGGAACGCATTTTCGACCCTTTCTACCAGGCGCAGAACCCCGACATAAAGAGCGTCGGCACGGGCATCGGACTCTCGCTGGCCAAAGGCATCGTGGAGATGCACCACGGCGTGATCTACGCCGAATCGGAGAAGGGCCGCGGCAGTACGTTCCACGTGATCGTCCCCTGCGGCAACGCCCATTTCCACGCCGGGGAGATCATCTCCGACTACCTCGACAGCGAAACGCTCGAACGCTATACGGACAACATCGCTGCGGACGAAACTCCGGAAACCCCGGAACTCCCGGCGGCCCGGAGCGAAGCCACGGTCCTCGTCGTGGAGGACAACCGCCAGCTGCGCACCTACATCCGCCGCCGGCTGTCGCCCTACTGGAAGGTCATCGAAGCCGACAACGGCAAGTCGGGCCAGCTGCTGGCGTTGGAAAAGATGCCGGCACTGATCATCAGCGACATCATGATGCCCGTGATGGACGGCCTTCAAATGTGTTACAACCTCAAACACGATCCCCGCACGGCCCACATTCCCGTCGTCCTGCTCACGGCGCGCCAGTTCGTGCTCCAAATGAAAGAGGGGCTCGAATTCGGCGCCGACGACTACATCACCAAGCCGTTCCACATGCGGGCGCTGATCCTCAAAGTACGGAACATCATCGCCTCACGCGAAAAGCTCAAAGACCTCTACGGCCAACGGCTCTCGCTCGAAAACCTGGGTGTGGAGATCAGCGGCGGCGACGACAAATTCCTGCAACAGCTGAACGAAGCCATCGACCGCGACATAGCCGATCCGGCGCTGAATCTCGACACCCTCTGCCGCCGGATCGGTCTGAGCCGTGCCAGCCTCTACCGCAAGCTGATGTCCGCCACGGGGCTCTCGCCCGCCCGCTACATCCAGTCCGTGCGGCTGAACCTCGCGGCACGCATGCTGCGCGAAACGCAGATGAGCGTCTCGGAAATCGCCACGGCTTCGGGATTCAACAGCCTGATCCATTTCTCGGCCTCGTTCCGCAAGCAGTACGGCGTACCGCCCTCGCGCTACGCCGCCGGACAGGAGGCCACCGGGCCGGAAGCCGCTCCCGGCAGGGAGAATGAACCGCAGGAATAACTGTTTGAATCAATCCTTATAACCAACGGCGGCCGTTCCCGCTACTTTTGCCGTAGTAAAACCAAACTTTGTCCATGATACGGATTTTCACCGCACTGCTCCTTCTCGGCGCGCTCCGCACAGGAAACGCCGCCGCCCGGGAACACCGGCTTACGATCGGCAACGACGATTTCGAGAGCACTCTTCTGGCCGCCGACGGCCGCATCCGTGCCGTCTCGCTTCTCGATAAGAAAAACGGCGCCGAACTGCTCGCACCCGACGGCGAACCGCTCTTCGAATTCGCCGTGAACGGCCGCACGGTCAGTTCCGACATGCCGCTTTGGGACTACGCCTCGGCCACGGAGGAGAAACTCGCCAACGGCGGAACCGTCGTCACCTATACGTTCACGGGGCAAAAGTGGCTCCGAGGGCTCCGGGTGACGCTCGACCGAGAGTATTTCCCCGACGGAGCGTTCCTGCGCGAACGCCTGCGACTGCGCGCCGCACACCCCGGCGCCTTCCGCCTGACCAACGTCGAAAACCGCAACCGCTTCATCTTCCCGCGTTATACGTTCGCACGAGCCGACGGCGACGCGCCGACCGAGATGCGCATCGGCACCTACGGACGCGAGGTGCTTCCCGGCTACGATCCGGCACGCGCCGACGACCGGCGCCCCGACCGCAACCTGGCAACCTGCCACATGTTCCACCCCGACTTCATCGTCCACCGGCTCGAAGAGGGGGCTCCCTGCGAGGTCAAGGGTCCGTTCCTGCTCGTTCCGACCCGCACGCACCGCATCCTGACCTCCTACGAACACGCTTCGCAGGACCGCAGTTACATGACGCTCCGCCCGCAGACGGTCAACACCGCCCTGAGCGACGCCTCGCAGGGCGTAAAGGGCGAATCCGACCTGGTGACGGACGACGATCTGTGGTTCATAGCCACGGGAGTCACCCAACATGGCGACCGCCGCACCGTGAGCTGGCGCATCCGCCGCGGCGGCTATCTCGACGGCGAAGCGATCCCCGCCGACCGGGATTACGAGACCGTGTGGAGCACGATCTCCGTACTGAGCCCCGACGAGAAACCGTCGGACGCTATCCGCGAATACCTCCTGCACCGCATCACCGACAATGCCCGCTCGCGGGAACCCCACTTCTACTACAATACCTGGGGCATGCAGCGCGACTCCTCACCCAACATGCGGGAGGCGTTCACCGAGAAGCGCATCGCCCACGAAATCGCGCTGGCCGCCGAAATGGGCATCGACATTTTCATCTTCGACGACGGCTGGCAACAGACCATGGGCGACTGGCGGCCCCATGCCGAACGGCTGCCCCGGGGTTTGAAGCCCCTTGTGGATTCGCTCCGCCGCCACGGCATCATACCCGGCATCTGGCTCTCGCTCATGGGGATCGACCCCGCACTGGACCGCGCCCGCCGGCATCCCGAATGGATCATCTGCGACCGCCGGGGCAAACCCTACGCCGCGCAATGGGACTTTCCGGCCTGCGACCTCGTCGGCGGATTCTACGACTGCATCCTCGACGACCTGAAACGCCTTGCAGACGAAGGCATCCGTTTCTTCAAATGGGATGCGATCAACACCTTCAACAGCGCGCAGCCCGGACTCGGCCACGGTTCCGGCGAACACTCCCGTAAAGAGCGGATCGACCGGTACAACTACCTGATCCCCTTCTACGTCACCCGGCTGATGCGGGAGCTGCGGGCCTACTGCCCCGACGTGGTGGTCGAAATCGACCTCACCGAGCCCGAACGTGCGCTGATCGGGTTGATGCCGCTCCAAGAGGGCAAATTCTTCTGGATGAACAACGGGGCATCGGGCTACGGCGACTATTCGACATTCCGCACCAAGAGCATGCGCAATTCGGTCAATGCGACGGCCTGCCTGCTGCCGCCCGAAGTGCTGACCTACGCCGTCTATCCGCACAACAAATCCCCCTATGCAGCACAGCGCTACAACCTGAACACGGCCCTGCAAGCCGGGCACGGATTCTGGGGCAGCCTGGCAGCCACCTCCTCTTCGGACCGGCGCTATGTCCGCGGCGCCGTGGAAAAGGCACGGCGCGTACTGCGTCACGTCGCCGGAAGGCCGCTCCGAATCGAAGGCAGGATCGGAGCCGCGCCCGAAACCTATCTCCAAGCCGCGCCCGAAAAAGGCTACGCCCTGTTCACGGCCTTCAGCGGCTCCCCCACGGAACACACCGAGCATATCGCACTCGACATCCGACAGGTTCTCGGCGTACTGAACCACGCCTACACGACCGACCCCGACGGCGTATGTCTCGACCTGCAATTCGCCGCACCAGACGACACGCGCGAAGCGTTCGTCGTCGGCAACGACGGCAGCGGCGTGCGCATTCTCTCCTCGACGGGCTGGCTCGACGCGCTCGACGTTTCGCGGAACAGCCTTTGCATCCGCAGCGGCGACACCACCCGACTGCACATCGCCCTGCCCGAAAACGCACGGGATATTCGCGCAGACATCCCCTTCGAGACCCGATCCGACGGCACGCTGCAACTGCGGCTCGACGCCGCGCAACAGGCGACAGTCAGCTGGCGGTAAAGCGATCCCGAAAAACAGGAATCCCCGGACGGAGACCCGTCCGGGGATTCGAATATGATGCGGAAAAGTCCGCTGTCAATCGGAATTACATCATGCCGCCCATGCCGCCTCCGGGCATTGCCGGCATGGCGGGAGCCTCGGATTTCTTCTCGGCCAACACGCACTCCGTGGTGAGGAACATCGAAGCGATCGACGCGGCATTCTCCAGTGCGACGCGCGACACCTTCGTCGGGTCGATGATACCGGCCTTCATCATGTCCTCGTACTTGTCGTCGCGGGCGTTGTAACCGAAGGCGTCCTTGCCCTCCTTCACCTTGTTGACGACCACCGAACCCTCGCCGCCGGCGTTCGCAACGATCTGGCGCAAAGGCTCCTCGATGGCGCGTTTCACGATCTGGATACCCGTCGTCTGGTCCTCGTTGTCGCCCTTCATGCCTTCGAGAGCCGCCGTGGCGCGGATGTAAGCCACACCGCCGCCCGGGACGATACCCTCTTCGACAGCTGCACGGGTTGCGGCCAGCGCGTCGTCCACGCGGTCTTTCTTCTCCTTCATCTCGACCTCGGTAGCGGCTCCGACGTAAAGCACGGCCACACCGCCGGCCAGCTTGGCCAGACGCTCCTGCAACTTCTCCTTGTCGTAGTCCGACGTAGCCTTCTCGATCGAAGCGCGGATCTGTGCCACGCGCGCAGCGATCTCCTCCTTCTTACCGGCGCCATCGACGATGGTGGTGTTCTCCTTGTTGAGCGTCACCTTGTCGGCCGAACCCAGCATAGCCAGCGTGGCGTCCTCGATCTTCATACCCTTGTCGGCCGAGATCACGGTACCGCCCGTCAGCACGGCAATATCCTCCAGCATCTCCTTGCGGCGGTCGCCGAAGCCCGGAGCCTTGCAAGCGGCGATCTTCAACGTACCGCGCAGTTTGTTGACCACGAGTGCCGAAAGAGCCTCGCCATCGACATCCTCGGCGATGATCAGCAGCGCACGGCCGCTCTGAGCCACCGGCTCCAGCACGCCCATCAGCTCCTTCATCGTCGAAATCTTCTTGTCCGTAATCAGGATATAGGGTTTTTCGAGCTGAGCCTCCATCTTCTCGGTGTCGGTGATGAAGTAGGCCGAGATATAACCGCGGTCGAACTGCATGCCCTCGACCACCTCGACATGGGTTTCGGTGCCCTTGGCCTCCTCGACGGTGATGACACCCTCCTTGTTGACCTTGGCCATCGCCTCGGCGATCAGCTTACCGATATTCTGGTCGTTGTTGGCCGAAATGGTGGCCACCTGCTCGATCTTGGCGAAGTCCGAACCGACCTCCTGGCTCTGCTTGCGAAGCGACTCCACGACCTTCGCAACGGCCTTGTCGATACCGCGTTTCAGATCCATCGGGTTGGCGCCGGCCGTCACGTTCTTCAGGCCCACGCCGATAATCGACTGCGCCAGCACGGTCGCGGTCGTCGTACCGTCGCCCGCATCGTCGTTGGTCTTCGAAGCGACCTCCTTGACCATCTGGGCGCCCATGTTGGCGAAAGCGTCCTCCAGCTCGACCTCCTTGGCCACGGTCACGCCGTCCTTGGTGATCTGCGGAGCGCCGAATTTCTTGTCGATAATGACGTTGCGGCCTTTGGGGCCCAGCGTTACCTTGACGGCGTTCGACAGCGCATCGACACCCTCCTTGAGCAGTTCGCGCGCCTCTACATTGTATTTGATATCTTTTGCCATGACTGTATGCGAATTATTAGATGATTGCCAAAATATCGTTCTGTTTCATGATGAGGTAATCCACGCCATCGACCTGGATCTCCTGACCGGCATACTTGCCGTAGAGGACCTGATCGCCCACCTTGACCTCCATCTTGACCTCCGAAGTGCCGGGGCCCACTGCAACGACCTTGCCTGCCAGCGGTTTTTCCTTTGCCGTGTCGGGGATGATCAATCCTCCGGCTGTCTTCTCCTCCGCGGGATTCGGGAGAATCAGCACACGGTCCGATAACGGTTTTACATTCATAGCTTTTACGTGTTTTAAGTTTTTATATGTGTTTTTTCAGTTGCTTTCGCACCCCCGTATCCATCAATAGGTGTGCCAACCGTTTTTTGGCAGGTTTTGCGTGACAAACGAGCAGAGGGGACTGCCATTTTGTCACCCGATGCGTTTTCCCGAAGATTTTTAAGCCGAAAATTTTGCACGGACCGAAAAAACATATTACATTTGCATCCCGATACGACGAGTGCGTATCGACACGGTGGATGTAGCTCAGTTGGTTAGAGCGTCGGATTGTGGTTCCGAAGGTCGAGGGTTCGAGCCCCTTCTTCCACCCTTGAAAGCAGTCGAAACAGACTGCAAAAGAGAGCAAAAGCCTTGTATATCAACAATATATAAGGCTTTTTCGTTTTTAGGGCAATCGCGTAAAATCTATTTTGAAGCAGGTTTTTATGACCCAATTCGTGACCTATTTTATTTCGGTCAAAAATTGGTCACGAATTACGCATAATATACTGTATTGCACCGTTTTACATCACAATATCCCTATGCTGTACACGTTTAACTATTTCAAACCCATGCAGCTATGTACCAACGCACAACATTCAACGTAGTCTTTTTCTGCAAAAAGACCAAAATCTCTAAAAAAGGAAAGGCTCCTATTTATGCCCGTATCACCACATCCGGCCAAACAACAGAGATCTATACCCAATGTCAAATCGAACCGGAACGATGGAACCAGCGCCTCGAACGCTCCCTTTACAAAGACGAAGTGGATCAGCAAATTAACAGCATCGTCGCCAGTTATCGGGCGAATATCCTTGCGGCCTACGACCTGCTTCTCAAAGAGAATAAAACTCCGGACTGCTTTTCCATCAAACAACGACTGAGCAATGCATCCGGTTCAAGAATGTTCCTCGCCGAGTTTTCGAAATACTGCGACAAACGGCAGCAGGAGGTCGGAACACGTATCACACAAGTAACTTGTAACAAATACCACCGTCTACTCCGATACTTGACCGAATATACCAGGCAACAGTATCGGAAAGACGACCTGCCGCTGAATGTCGCCGATAGCCTGCACCTGCCCGGTCAGACGGATGTCTGCGGCTCCGACATTCCCTTTCAGCCGGCATACATGGCGCATTCCGGCCGATTCGGTGCGTTTCGCTTCGGGACGGGCGTGCCGGCGACAGCCGCTATACCGTCTTTATCAGCGAGCGTCCCAGCCACACGAGTACCAGCCCCAAAACGAAACTCAGACCGACGTAAAGACCGAAATAGAGCCAGTGTTTCTGTTGCAGGAGCAGATACATGTCGTCGGCAAACGACGAAAAGGTGGTGAAACCGCCGCAGAAGCCGGTGATCAGGAAGACGTTCATCGACGGAGAGATGACGTGGGTCTTTTCGGCCAATCCGAAGAAAATACCGATCACGAAACTGCCGATAACATTGACGGCGAACGTACCCCACGGAAACGCAGAAACCGTAATGACATGGGCCAGTTTTCCCGTCAGAAAGCGCAGGCATGTGCCGATAAAACCGCCGAGTCCTGCAAGCATCATCGCTTTGAACATAATTCACACGTTTTTGGTTGATTCTATCATTCGGATTCTTTCCCGGACAAATTCAATGCCACCGGGACTTCCGCTTTTTCGCCGCGAATCGCCGCGGGAGGACTTTTGGCATCCTATTTGGAATTCCGCAGATCAGTACCGGCAGACTGCTGCCCCGGCGGGATACGTATGGCCGTCGGGGATGCGGAGCCGGATTAATCGTAAAAATCGTTTACTATGCACTTGACACCGAAAGAGATTGACAAGTTGATGCTGCTTTCGCTCGGCATGATCGCCGAACGGCGGATGAAAAAAGGGCTGAAACTGAATTATCCGGAGGCCGTAGCCTATATCACGTCCACGGCATTGGAGGGCGCGCGTGAAGGCAAGACCGTGGAAGAGGTTATGAAAGGGGCGGCCAGCGTACTGAAAAAAAGCGATGTCATGGAGGGCGTCGCCGACATGATCGACCTGTTGCAGGTCGAAGCCGTATTTACGGACGGCTCCCGTTTGGTGAGCATCCACCATCCTATCAAGTAATTCTAAAAATCCCGATTATGAGTACGAAAAATCCCGCCCCTGCGAAAAATCAGGCACAGGCGGCGAGTCTCTATCCGAATGAACCCGGCTTCAAGCCCGCAAAGCCCGTAGCCGTCGGAGGAGTGATCCTGATGAACGCCCCGATCGAGTACAACACCGGCCGCAAGACCGTGCAGCTTGTCGTGCGCAACACCGGCGACCGTCCGGTTCAGGTCGGTTCGCATTTCCATTTCTTCGAAGTCAACCGTTACCTGGAATTCGACCGCGACGCCGCTTTCGGCTGTCACCTGAACATTCCCGCAACGACCGCCATCCGTTTCGAACCGGGCGACCAGAAAGAGGTCGAGGTCGTGGCCTATTCGGGCAAACGCCGCGTGATCGGCTTCAACGGGCTGGTGATGGGATACACGGGCGACGAGGATGCGCCCACCTATTTCCCTGCACGCATGCACGCCACGCGCAAAGTCCGGCACGCAGGCTTCAAGACCGTTTCGGAAAGCGATGCCGAGGCCGCTATGAAAAAAGGCAACAACACTAAAAAATAGAGGATATGGCAACAATTTCACGTCAGGAATACAATAACCTGTTCGGTCCCACCGTCGGCGACAAAATCCGGCTGGGCGACACCGATCTTTACGTCGAGATCGAAAAAGACTTGCGCGAATACGGCGACGAGGTCGTCTACGGCGGCGGCAAAACCATCCGCGACGGTATGGGGCTGGCCAATACGATGACTTCGAAGGAAGGGTCGCTCGACCTCGTGATCACCAACGTGACGATCATCGACGCCAATCTGGGCGTCGTGAAGGCCGACGTGGGTATCAAGGACGGGAAAATCGCCGGTATCGGCAAGGCGGGAAATCCCAATATCATGCACGGCGTGCATCCCGATCTGGTGACCAGCACCGCGACCGACGCAATATCGGGCGAGCACCTGATCCTGACAGCGGCCGGCATCGACGGCCACGTACACATGATCTCCCCGCAGCAGGCTTACGCCTGTCTGAGCAACGGCATTACGACACTGTTCGGCGGCGGAATCGGCCCTACGGACGGCAGCAACGGCACCACCATCACTTCCGGCCGCTGGAACATCGAACGTATGCTGGAGGCAATCGAGGGGCTTCCGGTGAACGTCGGTCTGCTGGGCAAGGGCAACTGTTCGATGAACCAGCCGCTCGAAGAGCAGATCGAGGCCGGAGCCTGCGGCCTGAAAATTCACGAGGACTGGGGTTCGACCCCCGCTGCGATCCGCGCCGCGCTGGGTGTCGCCGACCGTTTCGACGTGCAGGTGGCCATCCACTCCGACACGCTCAACGAAAGCGGATACGTCGAGGACACGATCGCCGCCATGGACGGCCGCACGATCCACACCTACCACACCGAAGGCGCCGGCGGCGGACACGCCCCCGACCTGCTGAAAGTGGCGTCGATGCCCTACGTGCTGCCTTCATCGACCAATCCCACCCTGCCGTTCGGCGTCAATTCCCAGGCCGAGCTGTTCGACATGATTATGGTCTGCCACAACCTCAATCCGAAGATTCCGTCGGACGTGGCCTTCGCCGAGAGCCGCGTGCGCCCCGAAACGCAGGCCGCGGAGAACGTGTTGCACGACCTGGGCGTACTGTCGATGGTCTCGTCCGACTCGCAGGCTATGGGCCGCATCGGCGAATCGTTCATGCGTACGTTCCAGATGGCGTCGTTCATGAAAAACGCCTGCGGCAAGCTCGCCGAGGATGCCGACGGAAACGACAACTTCCGCGTGCTGCGCTACATCGCCAAGATCACGATCAACCCGGCCATCACCTACGGCGTGTCCGACTACCTCGGATCGGTCGAAAAAGGCAAGGTCGCCGACCTCGTCCTCTGGGAGCCGCAGTTCTTCGGCGCCAAGCCCAAGATGGTCATCAAGGGCGGTCTGATCAACTGGTCGAACATGGGCGATCCCAATGCGTCGCTCCCGACGCCGCAGCCGTGCTACTACCGTCCGATGTACGGCGCTTTCGGCCGCACGCTGCCCGAAACCTGCCTCTCGTTCGTATCGAACGCCGCATTCCAGAGCGGCATCAAGGAGCGTCTCCACCTGCACCGCATGGTGCAGCCCGTGCGCCGCACCCGCCAGCTCACCAAATACGACATGGTGCGCAACGGAGGAATGCCGAAGATCGACGTGAATCCCGAAACGTTCGACGTGCTGGTCAACGACATCCGGGCCTACGTCAAGCCGGCCGACAAATTCCCCCTGAGCCAGCTGCTCTGGTTCAGTTAGACACCCGTCCGATTCCGGGGGCGGCCCGCACGGCCGCTCCCGGGGGGGGGCGGTGCAAACTTCCAAAACACACATACGATGAAAATCTATACGGAAATCATAGGCAACCTGCACGACCCCGAATGGGCGGAGAGAGCGCGGGGAGCCGAGATCGAATTTATCGATCTCGACCAGTGGACGGCCCAGAAAAGCCGCTTCGCGGTCAAAGGCGACCGGGAAAACGAATACGCCGTGGCATTGAAACGCCACTCG
>ERZ773242.93-NODE-93-length-98488-cov-21.741428_pt1 | contig 98488 bp, 89 predicted proteins | sample MGYA00511077_ERZ773242 | MGnify/ENA primary metagenome ERZ773242 (study PRJEB29015, sample SAMEA2737754) | human gut metagenome | biome: human gut; feature: human-associated habitat; material: faeces | place: China | collected 2012 ... | reverse complement strand
GAGAGCATCTGCCTTACAAGCAGAGGGTCATAGGTTCGAGCCCTATTGGTCCCATTTATTATTGAAGTAATAATAAACTTCGCCGATGTGGCTCAATTGGCAGAGCAGCTGATTTGTAATCAGCAGGTTATCGGTTCGAGTCCGATCATCGGCTTTTTGGATGGATTCCCGAGTGGCCAAAGGGGGCAGACTGTAAATCTGTTGGCACCGCCTTCGAAGGTTCGAATCCTTCTCCATCCATTAGGAATAGAAATTCCGAAAGATAATGTATATTTTATAAATATATGCATATAATTAATTAGATATTGACGCGGGGTGGAGCAGTCTGGAAGCTCGTCGGGCTCATAACCCGAAGGTCGTAGGTTCAAATCCTGCCCCCGCAATTTTTTCTGCCCAGATAGCTCAGTCGGTAGAGCAGAGGACTGAAAATCCTCGTGTCGCTGGTTCGATTCCGGCTCTGGGCATTGCTACTGAAAAGTAGTACAAGTTAATAGTTGTGGAGCATTAGCTCAGTCGGTAGAGCACTTGACTTTTAATCAAGTTGTCCGGGGTTCGAATCCCCGATGCTTCATTTATTTTGGCATTTGAGAAGATTCTTGAATGTCTTTTTTATTTTGTTTTATGATGATTATTTGCAATAAAAAAGAGACATATCTCTTTTTTATTGTCCATCTTTTGTTAATTTGGAAAGAAGGATTCCGCCTGTGCTGTTTCCGAGAATAATAACAATTAAAGGAAAGAAGAATTTTGTCGGCTTGCTGACGAGTGCAAAGTAAAACATATTTGCAATACAGTGCTCAAATCCAGCCAAAATAAAAACAGATACACACAGGAAAACTGCAAGTGTGCCGAGAATGTTTGGCTGTTTTTTGAATGTTGCGACTGCAATGAACATGAGCATCCCGCAACAAACAGCAAGAAGAAATAAACTTACATAGGTGTCTGAGAGTTTGTTATCCACAATTGGCACAGATTTTTCCACCAATTTGCTATGGAGACGGGTTTGTTTCATAAGAAATGCCATCACATTTACTCCGATTGCATTACCTATTAAAGTAATGAGAATTTCAATGTAGTTGCTTTTATTGATATAGCCTATTTTTCCTGTAAACAGATTTAGTTCCAGATTGATGATTGTAAAAAGACCTAATCCAAACAGGAAAGAAGCTACGATTGAGTTATCCATATTGAGATATACGGTACAACCAATTCCAATTAAAAGACCCGCAACAATTGCTTTTTTTAATGCATTTAAGTGTTTCATATTTCCCCCTATATTCTTTTGTAATAAATTCCAGCGTTTAGTATATCATGGATTTTGAAATATTTGTAGAAAAAATAACAAATTTATAAAACTTCTAGTATACAAAGGGAGTATACAAAGGGAGTTTAATTAACAATTGACATTGGTATTGGCAACATGTATAATGTTTGGTGATATAAAAATATGAGATTACAGAAATAGGAGGAGAATGGACATGTCAAAGAGAGAAGACATTAAGAAGGTACTTATTATTGGTTCAGGTCCTATTATTATTGGGCAGGCGTGTGAATTTGATTATTCAGGTACACAGGCATGTAAGGCTCTTAGAAATTTAGGTTATGAAATCGTACTCGTGAACTCTAATCCGGCTACTATTATGACGGATCCGGACACAGCTGATGTTACTTATATTGAACCTCTCAATGTTGAAAGACTTGAGCAGATTATCGCAAAAGAAAGACCAGATGCATTACTACCAAACCTTGGGGGACAGTCGGGTCTTAATTTATGTTCAGAATTAGCTGAAGCGGGAGTTCTTGAAAAATATAATGTAGAAGTAATCGGTGTTCAGGTAGATGCGATTGAGCGTGGTGAAGACCGTATTGAATTTAAAAAGACTATGGACAGTCTTGGAATTGAGATGGCAAGAAGTGAGGTTGCATATTCGGTAGATGAGGCGCTTGCGATTGCAGATAAATTAGGTTATCCGGTAGTACTTCGTCCGGCTTACACAATGGGTGGAGCAGGAGGCGGTCTTGTATATAATGTAGAAGAATTAAAGACTGTATGTGCAAGAGGTCTTCAGGCAAGCCTGGTAGGTCAGGTACTTGTGGAAGAATCTATTTTAGGTTGGGAAGAGTTAGAGCTTGAGGTAGTTCGTGACTCTGAAGGTAATATGATTACGGTATGTTTCATCGAGAATATTGACCCACTTGGTGTACACACAGGTGACTCATTCTGTTCAGCTCCTATGCTTACAATCTCAGAAGAAGTACAGAAACGTTTGCAGGAAAAATCTCATAAAGTTGTAGATTCTGTTAAGGTAATCGGTGGATGTAATGTACAGTGGGCACATGATCCAAAGACAGACAGAGATATCATTATCGAAATTAACCCAAGAACATCGCGTTCGTCGGCACTTGCTTCTAAAGCGACAGGTTTCCCGATTGCTTTGGTGTCAGCAATGCTGGCAACAGGGCTTACATTGAAAGATATTCCATGTGGAAAATATGGAACATTAGATAAGTATGTTCCGGATGGAGATTATGTTGTAATCAAATTTGCTCGTTGGGCATTTGAAAAATTCAAAGGTGTAGAGGATAAACTTGGTACTCAGATGCGCGCCGTAGGTGAAGTTATGAGTATCGGTAAGACATATAAGGAAGCATTCCAGAAAGCAATCCGAAGTCTTGAGACAGGTCGCTATGGACTTGGACATGCAAAAGATTTTGATACAAAATCAAAAGAAGAATTGCTGAAAATGTTGATTACACCGACTAGCGAACGTCATTTTATTATGTATGAGGCGCTTCGTAAAGGTGCGACTGTGGATGAAATCCATGAATTGACAAAAGTAAAACATTGGTTCATTGAACAGATGAAAGAACTTGTGGAAGAAGAAGAAGCTCTTTTAGCGTATAAAGGAAATCTTCCTTCGGATGAAGCTTTGATTGCAGCTAAGAAAGATGGTTTCTCTGACAAATATTTGAGCCAGATTTTAGAGGTAGATGAAGCTGACGTAAGGGAAAAGAGAATTGCAATTGGTATGGAGGAAGCGTGGGAAGGAGTACACGTAAGTGGTACAAAAGACAGTGCGTACTATTATTCGACATACAATGCAGAAGACAAAAATCCAGTAAATGAAGAAAAACCGAAGATCATGATCCTTGGCGGTGGACCAAACAGAATTGGACAGGGGATTGAGTTCGACTATTGTTGTGTGCATGCTTCACTTGCGTTAAAGAAACTTGGATTTGAGACAATTATTGTAAACTGTAATCCGGAAACTGTTTCTACAGACTACGATACATCAGACAAGCTGTACTTTGAGCCACTTACATTGGAAGATGTACTCAGCATTTATAAGAAAGAAAAACCAGTTGGGGTTATCGCTCAGTTTGGTGGACAGACACCATTGAACCTTGCAGCTGACCTTGAGAAAAATGGTGTGAAGATTCTCGGAACAGCTCCGTCTGTAATCGACCTTGCAGAAGATAGAGATTTATTCCGTGCGATGATGGAAAAATTAGATATTCCGATGCCGGAATCAGGAATGGCAGTCAATGTAGAGGAAGCATTGGAAATCGCTGAGAAAATTGGTTATCCGGTTATGGTTCGTCCTTCATATGTACTTGGTGGACGTGGAATGGAAGTTGTATACGATGCAGAAAGCATGGTGGGATACATGAATGCTGCAGTTGGTGTGACGCCGGATCGTCCGATTTTGATCGACCGTTTCTTAGGACACGCAACAGAGTGTGAGGCGGATGCAATCAGTGACGGAACACATGCATTTGTACCGGCAGTAATGGAACATATCGAGCTTGCAGGAGTGCATTCAGGGGACTCTGCTTGTATCATTCCGTCAAAATATATTTCTGAGGAAAACGTAAAAACAATTAAAGAATATACAAGAAGAATTGCAGAAGAAATGCATGTAAAAGGTCTTATGAACATGCAGTATGCAATTGAAAACGGAAAAGTATATGTTCTTGAGGCGAACCCAAGAGCATCTAGAACTGTGCCGCTTGTATCAAAAGTATGTAATGTCAGAATGGTGCCGCTTGCAATTGATATTGTGACAAGTGAATTGACAGGAAGAAAATCTCCGGTACCGGAATTGAAAGAACAGGATATTCCTTACTATGGAGTAAAAGAAGCTGTATTTCCATTTAATATGTTCCAGGAAGTGGACCCTGTACTTGGACCTGAGATGCGTTCAACAGGTGAAGTACTTGGACTCTCAAGATTTTACGGAGAAGCATTCTTTAAAGCACAGGAAGCAACACAGACAAAACTTCCGTTGGAAGGAACTGTGCTGATTACGGTAAATGACAAAGATAAAGATGAAGTGGTTGATCTGGCGAGAGACTTCGCGGAGACAGGATTCAAGATTCTTGCATCTAAGCATACAGGAAAATTGATTCAGGATGCTGGAATCGAAGTAGAGATTGTGAATAAACTGCAGGAAGGAAGACCAAATATCCTTGACCTGATCACAAACGGAAAGATTGATTTAATCGTTAATACTCCGATTGGAAAAGACAGAAATGTAGATGATAGTTATTTACGTAAAGCTGCAATTAAGAAAAAAGTGCCATATATGACAACAATGGCGGCAGCGAAAGCAACTATAAGTGGTATTCAGTCATTGAAGAAGCCAGGATGTGGTGAAGTAAGATCATTGCAAGAACTTCACAGTGAGATCAAAGATAAATAATTATGACGGATGATTTTTGATAAAATCCAGCTGTTCTTTATCGCTGATTTCACGATCATAGCTTGTCTGCACGTGTACAATACACCAGCAGAGAAAACATAGTAACAATAGACAAATAAAAAATAAAGTAATCATAAACACCTCCTTGAAAGATATGAACTAGTTATAGTATATGATGAAATAAAAAAAATATGCGATATTTATAAAAATGGGTGAGTGAAGTGTATAAGGAAGAAAAAACAAGTTGGATGAAGCACTTTGATTTCATAGTGCTTGATATTCTTATATTGCAGATAGCATTTAATATAGGCTATCTGCTGAGAATGGAAACCGGATGGCTATATTTGAATAAAGAATATACTAGATTGAGCATAGTGCTTATTCTTATTGGAATTTGTGTTGGGTTTTTCTTGGAAGGATATAGTGGTGTGCTGCGGAGAGGATACTTTATCGAATTTAAGGAAACGGTAAAGTATGTCAGTCTGAGCAGCGGATTTTTGATTATTTATTTGTTCCTTGTGAAAAATTCTGATACATATTCAAGATTGACTATTTTTCACTTGTGGTGGCTTGGAATTATCCTTGATTACATAGCACGTATTGGGTTAAAAACATATTTAAAGAAAAAACAGGCAAGTAAAGCGAGGGCTGTTTTGATTATTACGACAGAGGAGCAGGCTGAAGAGAACGTGAAGCAGCTTAAAGAGCACGCATATGCCGGAATCTATCCGATCGGAATTGCAATTGTAGGAGCATATAGTGGTACGGAGACAATCGCGGGGGTTCCTGTTATTGGAAAAGAAACAGAAGTACTTTCATATATCACTGGTCATGTAGTAGATGAGATTTATATCAACACGAGCAGAGAGGTAAAGTTGGAAAGTGAAGTTGAAAAGTATATTGAGGCAGGAGTGACTGTGCACATTAATCTGCTTGAGACGAAAGGAATAGCAGGATATAAATGCATGGAGGACTTTGCGGGAGAGACTGTACTGACAATGACATTTAAGTCGGCTACTGCCAGACAGCTCTTGATGAAACGTATGCTTGATATTTGTGGTGGACTGGTTGGAGTGGTGATGATGGGAATTATATTCTTGTTTGTTGCACCAATTATTAAGAAGCAAAGTCCGGGACCTGTATTCTTTTCACAGTGGCGAATTGGGCGAAATGGACGAAAGTTCAAGATATATAAATTCCGATCTATGTACATGGATGCGGAAGAGCGAAAGAAGGAATTGATGAAACATAATCAGATGGAGGGGCTTATGTTTAAGATGGATAATGATCCAAGAATATTCCCATTTGGTCATTTTCTGCGTGACAGTAGCTTGGACGAGTTTCCTCAATTTTGGAATGTGCTAAAGGGAGATATGAGTCTTGTCGGGACAAGACCGCCTACTGTTGATGAGTATGAGCAGTATGAGCTTCACCATAGACGAAGAGTATCTATTAAACCAGGTCTTACCGGTCTATGGCAAGTGAGCGGACGCAGCGATATTACTGATTTTGAGGAAGTTGTAAGGTTAGATACGGAGTATATATCAAATTGGAGATTGGCTTCAGATTTGAAGATACTGATTAAGACAGTGGGAGTTGTGTTGGCAAGAAAAGGTTCGAAATAAAGTGGAAAAATGGCGTTCATCTTTTGAGAGAGGTGGCGTCATTTTTATTATTTGTATATAGAATTCCTCTGCTTTTTCTCTGAATATTTGCCTGAAACGGCATTGGTTTGTTACGATTTCTCCACGGTCTCAGCAAGAACAGCTAAAACCGTGAGAAGTTAGATTTCCATATGACTAGAAACAGATACTTACTTTATCTTTTCTGTAAATTCTTCTAAAGATTTGGATTGAAACGCTATCTGTGTCCATTGCTTCAATGTTTCTAGATTCTCTTGCTTCTGAATCTGTTCAGACAGCTCTTTGGAAACTGCACCAAAAGACTGCAAGAACAGAAGTAAGGTTTCTCTTGCAGTTTCTATTTTTCCCTGTATAAGACCTTCTGCACGTCCGGCCGCGCGTTCTTCTTTCAGCATCTCTTCAAAAATCATAAAGCGTTCCTCCATCTCCCTGCTTTTCTTGACGTTGCGGACAAACTTCTGTAGTTGTTCCACATATGGGTCGTGAAATTCTTTTTCACTCCCCGCAAGGTCTTCTTTCACATAGTTTAAAAATGTTACCAACTCTTTCGGAACTTCACTTTCACTCTTTCCATGAGCATTCAAGAACACAATTGTTCTACCGTCTTCCAAGTCTGCTTTCGGAGATTCTCTACATGTGGTTTGAAACGTATAGCGATACTTGCCCTTTCCAAATGGGTCAAAGTCGCATATAAAAATGACATAAGTATTTGGAAGTTCTGCGTAATCTTCTCCGGCAAGCAGCATCTCCATGTCCATTTGGCTTTGGTAATAGCGGCTACGCTTTCCAAGCGCCGGTTTCTTCTCCACCTGCATCTCCACGTTATAACGTGTCTGGCTTTCATCTTTTGCGTAGACATCTAAGCGGACGCCCTTATACTCGGGATGATATACAATGCTTTTTTCCCTGCTGATTTCCACTCGTTCAATCGGCAGTTCTAAGACTCTCTCTAAAAGTCCCTTGCAATTGTCTTCATCCATCATCACTGCGCCAAACATAAAATTGTCCTTGATTGTGAGTTCCTTTAAACGTTGCTTTCTTCCCATTTTACTCCTCCGTGTGCAGAGGAATTCTATAAAATGATTGTAGCAGATTGTTTAGAGGATGACTAGTCTTATTTTTCTCCTATCACGACAAACGCATGGGTAAATAAATTGTGAACATCCTATTTTCTGATATGAAGACAAATGTCAGTAAAGAAAAGTGCGTCATACGTTAAAAGATATTTTGGTCATTGTATTGTTTGCTACACTTACCAATGCAGACAACTGGGCAGAAATGGCTCTGTTTGCAGAAGATTATCAGGATTATCTGCGAAAATATATTGAGTTAAAAAACGGACCTCCGTCTCATGACACTATCTGTCGGGGTATGGGGATGATTTCACCTGAAATCTTACAGCAACTTTATACTAAATGACAGGAACGGTTAAACAGAAACGATGGGGAACTGTTGAAAAAAATCATTTGTATTGATGGGAAAACCATGTGCGCCAATAAAAGGAAGGAAGAAAAACCATCTCATATTGTCTCAGCATGGAGTAAGGAAGATGGTTTTTGTCTCGGTCAAAAAGCAGTAGAAGAAAAAAGCAACGAGATAACAGCAATTCCGGAATTGTTAGAAAAAATACAAATAAAGGGTCAGGTTATCACCATTGATGCAATGGGAACTCAAAAGGGGATTGCGGAAAAGATTAAGAAAAAACGTGCAGATTATGTCCTAGCCTTGAAGGGAAATCAGGGGACAATGTTCGAAGATGTGAAAGAATATTTTAAAGAAAAAGGGCTTTTGAAAGAAATTCAAGAAAAAGGATGTTATAAAAAGACACAGGAAAAAGCCCACAGCCAGATAGAGACGAGGGAGTATTATCAGACAGAGGATATAGGCTGGCTGGGACAAAAGAAAGAATGGAGGGGTTTGAAAAGTATTGTTATGGAGAAGAAAACCCTGGAGAAAGATGGAATACAGAAAGAGGAATATCGTTATTTTATAAGCAGTTTGAAAGAAGATATTGAGTTGATAAACCGAGCAGTCAGAGGGCATTGGAGTATAGAAAGTATGCATTGGCACCCGGATGTAACCTTTCGTGAAGATGCGAACACAACAATAGATAAGATGGCAGCCCAAAATCAGAATATCATTAGAAAATGGAGTTTAAGTATCTTAAAAACAGCGGAAGTATCAAAACATAAACTGTCTATGAGAAAAAAACGGTATGTAATTGGGTTGCGCCCAATTAAACATTTAGAAGAAGTGTTAAATTCCTAAAAAAGGACAAGATATAAATATAGGAAAAATCATTCATGCGTTTGTCGTGGGGAAAATTGGTAAAAGAATGGAAAAAGAAAGGGATATGTGATATGATGAATAACAGATAATATCTAATTATCTGTTATTAGAAAAATGTATTATGGGAAAGAAGTATATTACGTGTACTTCATGCTGGAATTTAAGTAGTGGTTGACATATTTAGATGAAAAAGGTAGTATTAGTAAAGGATAATGTAGAAATTTGTTTATATGTGTAAACAAGTATATGAAGAAAGAGCTAAGTAAAATAGATAGCGGGAAGTTGGTATGAAATGGATCGAGTATTGGGACATAATCGGCGAATTACAATATTAGATACAGTAATCGACGTGTTAGATGAAAAAGAAACTATAAATTTAGCAGAAAAATATATAAATGAAAAAGAACCACTTCATTTAATGGGAGTAAATGCAGATAAAATCAATTCATTAAATACAAATCATAGATTGAAAGAGATTATAAATGGATGTGGTATTATTAATGCTGATGGAGCCTCTGTAGTTTTGGCAAGCAGATTTTTGAAAAAGCCTTTGCCGGAAAGAGTCGCAGGGATTGATTTAATGCAGAAGCTTGTGGATGTGAGCGAGAAAAAAGGATATAGTATTTATTTGTTAGGGGCTAAGCAGCAGGTTGTAGAAAAGACGGCACAGGTTTTAAAAGGAAAGCATAAATATTTGAATATTTTAGGAATACATAATGGATACTTTAAGCAACAAGATTGGAAAGAAATTTCGGAAGAATTAAAAAAATTGTGTCCAGATATTGTATTTATAGGAATTACATCTCCATTAAAAGAGTACTTGATTGAATATCTACAAAATGATGGAAATAAAAGTGTGTTTATGGGAGTAGGTGGAAGTTTTGATGTTATATCAGGGAATATTCCGAGAGCCCCACTATGGATGCAAAAGACAAATTTAGAATGGCTGTTTAGAGTCATGCAAGAGCCTAGACGATTATTTAAACGGTATTTTGTGGGAAATGTAACTTTTATTAATGCAATTATAAAAGAAAAAGTAAGAAAATGAGATTTAATAAATTATAAAGATTAGTAAAGGATATGGAAAAGATATGAAAAAAGTTATGTTGGTTTTTGGAACAAGACCAGAAGCAATTAAAATGTGTCCATTGGTGAATGAACTAAAAAAAAGAGATGCCATTGAAACAATCGTTTGTGTAACAGGGCAACATCGCCAAATGCTAGATCAAGTATTAGAAGTATTTCGAGTAGTACCTGATTATGATTTATTCATTATGAAAGAGCGACAAACTCTATTTGATGTGACTACTAATATATTAAATAAAATTAGAGCGGTTTTAGAAAAAGAGAAACCAGATGTAGTACTTGTGCATGGCGATACATCTACAACATTTGCGACGGCTCTTGCTTGCTTTTATTTACAAATACCAGTAGGTCATGTAGAGGCGGGACTTCGTACATACAATAACTATTCTCCGTATCCAGAAGAATTTAATAGACAGGCTGTTAGCGTTATCAGTCATTTTAATTTTGCGCCGACAGAGTTGGCAAAAGAGAATTTATTAAAAGAAGGAAAACAAGCAGATACAATTTATATTACGGGAAATACAGCGATTGATGCGTTAAAAACGACAGTAAAACCAGACTATTCACATTCAGAACTTGAGTGGGCAAAAGACTCCAAACTTATTATGATAACGGCTCATAGAAGAGAGAATCTTGGTAAACCAATGGAAAATATGTTTAGAGCCATTCGCGGAGTTATGGATGAACATGATGATGTTAAGGCTATTTATCCGATTCATATGAATCCGGTTGTTCGCGAGATTGCGAATAATATTTTGGGGGATGATGATCGTATTCATATCATAGAGCCTTTAGAAGTTGTAGATTTTCATAATTTCTTAGACAGAAGTTATATGATCTTAACAGATTCAGGAGGAATTCAAGAAGAAGCCCCTTCGCTCGGGAAGCCTGTTCTTGTAATGCGAGATACAACAGAAAGACCAGAGGGGATTGAAGCTGGGACGTTAAAGCTTGTTGGAACTACTGAAGAAGTTATTTACGAGAATTTTAAAACATTATTAGATGATAAAGAAGAGTATTTGAAAATGAGTAATGCGAGCAATCCGTACGGAGATGGGCATGCTAGCGAGAGGATTGCAGATATATTGGAAGGAAAAAATTATGAAAATACTTCATGTTTCTAGAACCATGGGGCAAGGCGGAGCAGAGAAAATAGTTTATCAGCTTTGCCGGGATAACAAAGAACACGAGCAGTATGTCATATCATGTGGTGGGTATTATGTTGAAGAATTGCAAAAAATAGGTGTAAAGCATTTTGTAATGTCGGATATAGACAAAAAAAATCCATTCTTAATGTTGGTATGTCTATATAAAATATGGAAAGTTGTTCATACAGAGAAAATTGATATTATCCATACACATCATCGTATGGCTGCATTCTATGCTAGGATTATTAGTATGTTGAGTAAAGTAAAGCACGTATATACAGCACATAGTATATTTTATGATAAGAGAAAATTAATGCGTTATGCTTTGGGGAACTGTGAAATTGTGGCTGTTGGAAATGGTGTAAAAAATAACTTGGTTCATGTTTATGGAATTCCAGACGAAAGAATTAATATTATATATAATTCTGTAAAAATAGAACAGGAAAATTATTTAAACGAGGATATGTTGAGAAAAAGTAAGAGGGGAAAGAATTTTATAGGAAATATTGGACGTTTAACAAAACAAAAAGGTATTGATGTATTTATAAATGCTATAGCTGACATTGTTAGGGAGTTTCCAAATGTAGTCGGTGTGATTATTGGGGAGGGAGAGGAACATATTTATTTGGAAACTCTCGTTGAAAAATTGGAAATATCTAATAATATAATTTTTCTTGGGTATCAGAAAAATATTTTAGAGATTATTAGTCAGTTAGATTTTGTAGTTCATTCATCAAGGCATGAAGGATTGCCACTAATTCCAATAGAAACTTTTTCGCAAGGGAAAACAATTATTGCATCTGATATTAGTGGAAATAATGAAATAGTTAAAGATGGTGTAAATGGTTTTCTGTTTGAAAAGGATAATGTAAAGGAACTTTCTGAGCGAATGAAAAAATTATTGACAAATATGGAATTGCGTGAGAAGTTAGAACGAAATGCGCAAGAAGAATATGTGAAAAAATATGATTATAGATTATTTTTAGAAGGATATAATTTAGCCTATAAAAATGTGATTTAATATATTTTTGATTACAATAAAGGGGCACTATTAAGCCAAAATGTTACGTTTTATATGGATTTAGAAGTTTATAATCTGTTTGATGAAATTTTTATAATTAAGTATTTTTACAACTGTAAAGGACAGTTATTAGGATAAGACAGTGTTATTTTTTGCAAAATCATTGAAACTAGGAAGGAAGGAAATATGTTAATTAGCGTTATTGTTCCAGTATATAATGTAGAGAAATATTTAAGAGTGTGTTTGGAGAGTTTATTGAAGCAGACATATAAAGATTTAGAGGTTATCATGATAAACGATGGTTCTACGGATACTAGTGGGAAAATTTGTGATGAATATGCAGAAAAGTATGAAAATTTTATGGTTATCCATAAAAAGAATTCAGGTCTCGGAATGGCACGGAATACTGGATTAAAGCATATTTCAGGAGATTACGTTACATTTTTAGATTCAGATGACTATTTGGATCAAGAATGTATTGAAATTTTGCATAGGATGTTAGTTAAAAATAATGTTGATATGTGCAAAAGTGGATTTAGAAGAGTTACAAATTCGGGGAACATTGTACTTAATAGGGAATATGGGGATGAGGTTTTTTGGGGAGAAGAAGCAAGAACGAAACTTTTACCAAGGATGATAGGATCTTCTCCTGCTCAACATGATAGTATAGAGATGTGTGTGTGTGGTGCTATCTATAATACTAAAATTATTAAAAAATATAACGTTGAATTTCCTTCAGAAAGAGAACTTATATCAGAAGATCTAGTATTTAATATAGATTTTATGCAATATGCGAATGGTGTGTGCACAATATCAGATGTAGGTTACAATTACAGAATAAATGATAATTCATTGACTACAAGTTATAGAAGTAATAGGTTTGAGGCTAGTAAACATTTTTATTTAGAAATGAAACATAAGTTAGAGTCATTAAAATATGACAATATGACTTTTTTTAGATTAGATAGAATGTTTTTTATTTATATAAAAATGTCGATTGAGCAAGAATGTAGAAGTGATCTTCTGCTGTCTAAAAAAGAGCATATAGAAAATATAAAAAAGATTTGTTCTGATAAAATTGTTAGAACAGTAATACGTAATTATCCAAAGAAAAAATTGGGGATAAAACAGAATATTTTTTTAAAAATGATTGAATTTAGATTTGCAAATTTATTTTATTTTTTGTTCAGCTTAAAAAAATATAAATAGAATTGTTTTTATATTTTATAAGAAAAACAAGTAGTGGAATTGTGGTTGCTCTGAAGAACTTTTGCTTTATAAAGTATATAAGACGAAAGTTGTGTTATTTTGATAATAGTGAACTTGATTTAAAAAAATTATGTAAGAAGATGGGGAAAATATAAATGAAGTTAACAATTAAGATTCCTAAAGCAAATAGTCCCAAATTTTTATTGTGGATAGCTTTTGGGCTTTCGATAATAAGTGAAACAATGATTAGTATAGGTATAATTCCCGATAATAATATTGTAAAAGTTGTACAATATATTATTATACTTGTACCAGTAGGGTTAAATTTTATAAATCTATCATTGAATAAAAAGAAGAGAATGTTTTCAGAAGAAATTAAGGTGATTGTTATCATGATTATTGTATTGGGTATATTATCACTGTATAGAAGTTTTCGGGTGGGACAATTTTCTTTTGAAAGTGCTATGCAGTTGGTTCAAATTTTCTTACCATTTATGTTTGCGTTTTTGATGATTAATTTGTTTACACCAATACAAATTCAGGAGTTTATGAAATTGGCATTGGTTTTGACTTGGATAGGTTACATTCTTGAAGTGGGGGTTGTTAATTTTTTTGATTTATCAAATTATTTTTCCATATCATTTATATCATCCTATTCAGTCTTTGAGAACTCTACTTATGCAGAAATAGCAAGTGGACTGGCAGCATATTTTATTTATAATAGGAAACGAGCACCGTTTTCAGCTGTTTTTGCAATAGTGCTTAATATTTTGATATTTAAAAGGGTATTTTGTTTAATGGTTCTTGTCTTATTAGGTATTTGCTTAATGAAAAAGAAGGATGATATAATTAGTGAGCGAGTCATAAAATGGACAGGAATTTTTTGGTGTATTTTGATTTTTGGAGTCTATTACCTATATCAGCCATCTACGGTTCAATGGTTTAATGAAAAGACAGGTATTAATTTAGTTGCGTTTACAATGTCAAGGATATATCGCTTGTGGTACGTGATAGAGCAAGGGTTTCAAAGTTATGGTTTAGGGACAACATCTGTATTTATCAATTCAGCAGATGTAGGATATTTAGGATATGAATTTGAAATGGACTTTATTCGAATCATGTTTGAACTTGGACCTATAGCCATTGCAGTTTTTGTATTTTCGTATTTAAAGATAACACGCCGTAACAAATACGCGTTTTATTTGATTTGTCTGTGTTTCCTGAATTTACTCATGGCAAATGGCTTAGTAAAATATTGGGGATGGACAATGAGGATAGTTACGATAGCACTGATAAATAATTATGATGAGAAGGGAAGACAAATACAACCTATACCTTATAAAAAAAATAAGGGAATACGTTTTATAATCTAAAGATTATTAGGGGGGGAAGTATCAGGGAGAGGGCATTATGAAAAATAAATCATTAGCAAAAAATGCTATTTTAAATGGTATACGAAATGGATTGGATTTGTTATTTCCGTTAATTACATTTCCATATGTATCAAGAGTTTTACGGGTCGAGCGGCTTGGAGAATATAATTTTGCGAATTCTGTTATAGGCTATTTTGTTCTGTTAGCTGGATTAGGGATATCTAGTTATGCTATCAGGGAAGGGACAAAGCTGCGGGGAAACAAGGATGAATTTGATTTTTTCGCAAGTTCAGTTTTTACAATTAACGTAGTGTCAACAGTAATATCGTATATCTGTTTGTTCATATGCTTATGGTTTTCGAATGGTTTACATAAATATTCTATATTAATTATAGTTTTTAGTATTCAAATTGTTTTTATAACAATAGGTGTAGAATGGGTTTATTCAATTTATGAAGAATATTTATATATTACACTAAGAGGAATAGTATTTAAAATTTTATCTATCATATTTCTTTTTATATTTGTGAAAACAGAAGAAGATGTTATTGCATATGCAGGAATTACAGTTTTTGCTTCTGTGGGATCAAATTTGCTTAATTTTATTAATTTTAAAAAATATTGTAAATTAAGTTTGGTGGATATTAAGCAATGTTATGTTCATTTAAAACCGATACTAACGCTATTTGCATCTAGTGTTGCGGTAATGATTTATGTGTATTCTGATACTACTATGTTAGGACTTATGAAGGGCGATTATGAAGTTGGAATATATTCGGTTTCGACAAAGGTTTATACTATTGTAAAAAGTATGCTGTCTTCTGTAATAATAGTATCAATTCCAAGAGTATCGCTATACTATGGAACTAATCAAACAGAAAAATTTAATGATACAGTTCAAAAGATATACGATACACTTATGGTTTTAGTCATTCCAATAGTGCTTGGAATTTTTATTTTAAGTGAAAGGATTGTAGTTTTTATCTCTGGGAAAGAGTATTTGAGATCCATTTCGTCTTTAAGAATTTTGAGTATAGCATTGATTTTTTGCATTTCAGGCTGGATATTTAATCAATGTATATTATTGCCGAGTGGTAAAGAGAAAATTATATTGAAAGCTACAGCCTATAGTGCGGGGTTAAATATAGGCTTAAATTTTATTCTTATTCCATATATGAGTGAAAATGCTACGGCTTTTACAACAGTTGTTTCAGAAGCTGTTATGATGATAGTCTGTGTCTATTATGGAAGAAAAGTAAGTGAGGTTAGGTTACTAAATAGAAATATTTTAACTTCAGTTTTTTCGTGTATAGGGATGACAAGTGTATGTATTATTTTAAACAAGTTCTTTGGTGGAATCTTTAATATTCAGGTAATATTTTTCATAGTTTTAGTCTCTGCTATTGTTTATAGTGTGTTGCTACTATTAATGAGGAATGAAGTACTGTGGAATATAGTTAGAAAGATAATGAAAAGGGCATAAATAAATTTTAACATTGAGATTGAGTACTTAAGGTGTGAGGTATTTGATATGGAAAAAGTGTCTGTAATTATACCAGTGTATAATGCTGAGAAATTTTTATATGATTGTTTAGAAAGTGTTAGAAAACAGACATATAGAAACATAGAAGTGATAATGATTAATGATGGAAGTACGGATTCTAGTGGAAGTATTTGTAGATTTTTTTGTGAAACTGATAGTAGGTTTAAATTACTTGATAGAGATAATGAAGGAGTCTGTAGTGCTAGAAATCTTGGAATAAAAATGAGCTTAGGTAATTTGATTTCCTTTGTGGATGCAGATGATACGATAGAAGAACATTTTATCCAAAGTTTATATGAGAAGCTAAAAAATGGTGATGCTGATATAGCACAGTGTAATTTTGCTGTGAATAAGGTAAAAGAATTTAAGGATTGGACAGACCAAACTTTTATGGGAAATGAGATTATGTCTGCTTTTTTGAATGGAAAGATAAGCAATAGGATTATGAACAAATTGTTTGTGCGCTCTGTTGTACAAGATGTATTGTTTCCGAAAGAAAGAAATATAAAGGAGGATGCATATTGGATGGCTAAAGTATTAGATAGAAGTAGAAAATTCATAAGTGTTTCGGAGGCAATGTATAATTATAGAATTGTTGAAAATAGTCTATCACATAATAAGGTGAGTGAGTTTGAAGAATGTGGGAGATATCGTAACGACCTAGAGAAATTTTTAATCATTAAACCGAAACTAGCAAGTAAAAGGGATATAGAATTACTAGATAAGTTAGTACATGGGCTTATTCAAGAATCGTTATTGTCGTTTGACGATTTGAGGATTCATAATGTTTATGATATAATCAGGAAGCATATAAAGGGAGACAAATCTGCCAGTATTTTGGAAGAGATTGTTTTAGAAAATACCGATTATTGGAATGCACAAAGTCAATATTTTAAATTTATATTATTGAGTGGTAAGATATCTTTAGAGAGAAAAATTCGATGTATATATCGAATCTGGAAGAGAAGAAAAAGTGTTTTTGCAAAAAATAGATAGAAGAGGTATGAAAATGGGGTTATATGAGATTAAAATGCATTTAAAGCGGTTAAAAATCGTTAAGTATGTGTTGGAACGGAAATTTAATAAGGAAAGTTCAGAGAAGCAAGAGAGGCTTGCAGAAAACGGATTGCAATGTATTATTGAAGTTGAGAGTTGTTTAAAAGAATACAGAGTTAACTATTTTGCTGATTTTGGGACCTTGCTAGGTATAATAAGGGATCATCAATTTATTAGCTGGGATATTGATATTGATTATGGAATTTTACTTTCAGATGAATTTGATTGGTTTAAATTTGAAAAACATCTAAATAGCTATGGTTTTGAAAAAATACGGCAATTCCGATTATATGATAAGATAAGAGAACAGACATATAGAAAAGGCGATATAACTATTGATTTTTTTGGACATGAAAATATCGAGGGGAGGGGTATTATTTATGATTTTTATAGACAAGAGGGATACATTTATCATTCCATATATGAACATCATGTAAGAAAAGCTAATTATGATATGGTAGAAAAAACAAGAACAGAATTGTTCCTTGGGGTTGAAGTAAGAGTTCCTGAAAATGCAGAAAGCTATTTAGAGAGTGTTTATTCTGCAAGTTGGAAAATACCAAATCCTGAATGGTCTGATAGTAATTTTGTTAATATGGAGATATTGTCAGATTTAGGATATGGAGATTTTCTTGTTAATAGTGGTAGATATAGTGCAAGGTAATATATGCGGAAATTTTACAAATTATAGTCTGGGTTTAAAGTCAAGGTTATTGCATCAAGCAATTAAAAATTGAATACGTTGGATGGTAGACCAATTCGTAAACCGAAAACGGTCGGTAATAAGGATGCTGATCTGTCAGGTCTTCCTGTAAATATCATTGATCATTACATGACAGATGAAGAATTAATCGCTGAATTTGGTGAAAATGATTGGAAGCAACTTCCAGACGCTATTTCCAAACGTTACCGTTTTATTCCTGCAAAAGTTGAGGTAGATGAACATCATGTTGGAGTCTATGCCAGCAAAAAAATGGACATATCCTGAAAGAGGGTCATCCACATGCATTGTTACATGGAAGTGTAGTGTCTCCAACGCTTGCTGCCGCAATTATAAACGGGAAATATGTCAATGCTGTTCATTTTTATTGTCCGGAACGGGAGTTTTCACGTTACGGATTGGCGATTCCCCAGCAGAACATGGCGAACTGGATGAGTTGGTTAGGGGAAAGCTAACTTTATATCTTGATAAAAATATATCGGATGCTATTTGTGGAGTTATTGAAGACTTTTACAAGAGGAAGGACTTTGTTGAATTAATTTAAATATAGCGTTCTGGTAAAAGGGAGGGAATATGTTAATTAAAAAAATTTTAAAAAGAATTGTTTTTGGACACAGATGTAGCTCAGAGGCATATGTTGCATATTTACGGAAAATTGGGATGAAAATTGGGGGGGGAACGGTTTTTTTTGCTCCTCAAAATGTATGTATTGATGTTACCAGACCGTGGCTAATCTCTATTGGGAATAATGTTCAAATAACAAGTGGGGTTACTATTTTAACTCATGGTTATGATTGGGCTGTGGTGAAAGGTGTTTATGGAGAAATTCTAGGTTCTTCTGGAGAGGTTAGAATAGGAAACAATGTGTTTATAGGAATGAATTCTACAATTTTAAAAGGCGCTAAAATAGGGAATAATGTAATTATTGGTGCTAATAGTCTTGTTAATAAGGATATTCCAGATAATGTTGTTGTAGCAGGTAATCCTGCTGTTGTTGTTTCTTCTTTAGAAGAATATTATAATAAACGAAAGAAAAAACAGATTGATGAGGCAAAAGAGTTAGTCCGTGTTTACCGGCAAAGATACAATAGGGAAGTAGATGAAAAAGCACTTCATGAATTTTTCTTTTTATTTGAAGATGGTAAAAAAGAATTACATCCTGTTTTTCAGAATATGATGAAACTTGTTGGAAACGAAAAAGAATCATATGAGAAATTGTCATTAAATATTCCTTCATTCAAGAATATGCAAGATTTTTTGAATCATGTCGATGATAGTGAGTAAGTGCTTAGTATAGTGTGTAGTGGTCAAGCATTTTTGTAACACTTGTGGCTAAAAATATTGTGTTATGAAATCCGAGCCTGATAAGGGATTTGATACCCATTGAAACTATGAGGACGCACATGATTATAAGTAACATATGCAAATTCCTCCACTTTCTGATAGAGTGCTTCCTCTGTTCGAAATTCATATAGGTTTGTGCACTCGTTCTTTAGTGTGTTGAAATATCTCTCCATCAGTGCGTTATCATATGGATATCCAGCCTTACTCATACTTTGTGTAATGCGGGCAGATTCACAATACTCAATGAACGCTTTTGATGTATACTGCACGCCCCTGATCACTATGAAGAAGTAACTCTCCGTTTTTCAAGAATAGATAGGTAAAATCGGTACACCTTTTTTAATTCGCATGATCAGCAGTAAAATTTTGTGCCAGCTTATTATCAAACACTTTATGCGGCTTTCCATGCATATATGTTGGCTTTCGTGGACGCACAATCGCATGTAGTCCCATCTCTTTGTTCATATACTCATGAATTGTTGCGGGGCTGTAATGGAAGCCTTTCCGTGCTAGATAAACGCTCGTGCTTCGGTATCCATCCACACCACTGTGTTCGTGGTAAATTTCCACAACCTGAGTCTGCACTTTGGATTTTTGGGTATAATAATCTGCCTTCCGGTAGTTGTAATAAGCATTTGGACAGATATCCAATCGGCGTAACGACCAGCGTACCCCAAAGTCTTTATGATATTTTCGATAAACCGATAAGCCTCTAATCGATTTCTTTTGCAAAGGATGCCACCGCTTTTTTAAGAAAAGATTTTCTTTTTTTGCTTCCTTTATAGGAAAGTTCGATTTTTATTGAAACTATGAATAAAAAAGAGCCCGCACAAAGTCGGGCATAGGAACAAGATGACACTCGTTAGAAGATATAAAAATCTTCTACACCGGCCTCATCGGCAAATAAATCATCTTCGTTTAAAAAGTAATCCATATCCAGAAGTTCATCCTCGCTCATATTGCGAATGTCCTTAGATGTCATTCCTTCTGGTGGATTATCAATGTATTTTTTGCGTAATTCCTCGACATTAGGTTTCATGGTAGTCGTCCTCCTTCCAGAGGATTATATCATAGAACGTTAAAAAAGAAATCATGCAGAAGAACGCTTTCCGAGAGATTTGGACATTGCTCTCTCATATAGTTCCTCGAGAGATACGCGTTTATGATTGTAATAAAGTTCGAAAAGTTCCATTTTGTGTTTACAGTTAGGACACTCTAAAGGATCGTAGCCAAAGGACAGCAGGATGGCAGTCCGCCATTGGTTGAAACTTCGATAAATACGATGCTTATTTTTAGAAATTGCACGAAAAAGAGTTTTATCAATTTCCCTGTGTCGGGCATATAAGCCACCATATCGAATCATTTTGAAGTGCTTTTCGGGGATGTGGCGAATCAGTCTTTGGATGAAGTCAATGGCAGGGATTGTTTCTATGATGTATTTATCATCCTGATGCCGATTGTAATGAAAGGTAACGGTTTCACCGTCATAGTGATCAATTCTTGATGTAGCAATGACAGGACGACCGAGATAACGACCGATGTATTTGACAACGGTCTTTGAGTCACAAAGATTTGGTTTTGCATAAATGTAGAAACCTTGTTTATGTTCACTGTAACATTTGGATTTCACCATTTTAAAAGAAGGACCAATGATTGTTTCCATTTCATTCAGGAGAGTGGTACGGAAAGCATTGCGAAGATAGGTGTAGTTAAAGTGATTGACATGACGCCAGAAACCATCATCGCTAAAACCACCTTCCGAGATGAGACAGTGAATATGAGGATTCCATTTGAGATCTCTGCCGAAAGTGTGTAAAACCATGATAAAACCAGGAGTAAAGTTTTTGGATTTATTCATTTGAAAAAACATATGAGAGATTACACTGTTCACAGCGTGAAAAAGACAGTTGAGCAGAGAACGATCATTGAGAAAGAAATCTCTGAGATTTTTATCAATGGTAAAAACGCAGTGCCGATGTTTCACATTCACGAGTTTAAAAGACATACTGGTAGTGCGTTCCATGGCATATTTATTGCCACAGGTAGGACAAAAACGACTGTGGCAACGGAAAGGAACAAATTTCCAATTTTTACAATGGGTGCAGACATACATAGCACCACCAAAAGAAGGATCACCACAGTTGATCATCTTATCAATATTTTCCATCTCAGTCTTTCTGGGATGAAGAGTATATTTAATTACTTCATAGTAGTCTGTAAAGATTCTTTGTAATATATTCATAAGACTATTATGCGGCAAAAAGTAAGAAAAAGAAACCCCTATCCCTCAAGATTGAGGGGCAGGGGAGTTGAATAGGCGAAGCCTATTTTTTATTCCAATGCTTTGCGGAGACGTAAATTCTCTTTCATCAATTCAGCTTCATTTGGAGATTCAGGATTTAAAACGGCTTTTCATTGGCATTCTTCGCTGAATTCGGCACACCACTTTGAGATGCTGGCTTTGGAGACACCATACTCAGCGGTAATGTTTTTGTAAGTACATCCTTCTTCTATATGGAGACAAACGATTTTCTTTTTAAGTTCGGGTGTGTAACTTGTTGGCATAATAATTCCTCTTTTCTTTCTAAAATGATTATATCTTATTAGCCACTACTGTTACAACTTTATGGGAGTTCATATACATCAAGGATATCTTCTATACATGCTATAAATTCGGCATCATCTTTTGCAGGGGTGCACCAGTAGTTGTTTTTGTGGGGGCGAAAATTGCATATCTTGTTTCAGAAATTTTTGATAATATTGCATCAGCAGTTTTTCGTATTCGGTTACCGTTTAACTTGCTATTTATTTTTCCGTGGGTTTTATTTGTCGCAGTGTTATCAATTTCAATTAGTATTATAGAAACCTATATATCTAAAAAGATAAGTAATAAAATAGCATCGGTATCTAAGTGGCTGGCAAAGCGGAAAGGATGCACTTTTGGGTTGGGATATCCAATCTTAAATTACGATACCATTATACGTTTTTATAACAGATCATATTGAACGGGGGCTTTGGATTAAAAAAAGTTTCTTGAATGTAAGCGCCTAATTTTAGGGTGGATAGCATCCACTGGATATTCATTCTATAATGATTGGTAGGAAATGCTGGAATACTAGCATTTCACTCTATTTCCAAAAGGAGAACCATCATTATGAATAAACGAGTTTGTAAAGACGATCAAATAAAACTTATCATGGAATGTCGCCAAAGTGGACTTTCCGATTATCAATGGTGTGAACAGAATGGCATTCATCCTGGTACATTTTATAATTGGGTAAGTAAACTCAGGAAAAGCGGATACTCATTGCCAGATGCTTCTAAGAGATCTGAAATGAAACCGGCTGTTCAGGAAGTCGTAAAAGTTGATTTGATCGATTCTATTCCTGAAGCAGAGCAAAAAGTTAGCTTTTCTCAAAACTCTAGCAATAGTAATCTTGCTGCAGAACTTCAGGTTGGAAATATCACTCTTCGACTTTTTAATGGAGCTGACGAACATCTGATTCAAAACACTCTACGTTGTATTGGAGGTATGAATCATGCTTGGTGATATCTCAGTTGCAACAAATATCTTTATTGTGACTGGATACACCGACATGAGGAAGTCAATTGATGGATTATGTGCCATCGTATATGATCAGATCACTTCAGAACCTCCAGGTCACTCTGTATATTTGTTTTGTGGGAAACGTTGCGATCGCATCAAGGTCCTCTTTCATGAACCTGACGGATACGTTCTCTTGTACAAAAGACTCGATGTTGTTCAAGGAAAATACCGCTGGCCTCGTAATAAATCAGAAGTCAGAAGTATCACCTGGCAGCAATTTGACTGGCTGATGTCGGGTCTTGAAATCGAGCAGCCAAAGGCACTTCGAACCTGCTAAATCCCTTGCATTTACTGGCTTTACAGCCTATTTTGTGGTATAATATTTATATCAAAATAAGGAGCAGAACCATGGCAAAGAGTAGTTCAGAAGTCCAGCTTTTAGAGCTGAAAGATATGATTTCCCAACTGAATACGACGATTAAAATGCTGAATGATACGATTCATCGTCAGCAAAAAGAAAACGATGATCTCAAAGCTCAACTGGCATGGTTTCGCCAGAAAATGTTTGGCTCTTCCAGTGAACGACGTATTGATGACATCGAAGGACAACTGTCTCTGTTTAACGAAATGGATGAGTTTGAAAAACCAGTAGAGTTAATCGAACCTGAAACCATTGAAATTTCAAAGCATACTCGTAAAAAGAGACCTACTTTAGAGGAACAGTTCAAAGATATCCCTACTCGTCAGGTTCTGGCTGATACATTAACTGATAAGGATAAAATCTGTCCTGAATGTGGTAGTGAAATGCTAGCCATTGGAACAGAAAAAATCCGAAGCGAGATTGTCTATATACCACCAAAGCTGGAACGTATTGAATATTTTGGGGTTACTTATGCTTGTCCTAAATGCAAGGATACAGAAGAACCACAGTTTATCAAAGATAATGGAAAGCCAGCATTGATTCCCCACAGTTATGTTTCAGAGTCATTGCTTGCTTATATTTTGTATCGTAAATATGGTTTATATATTCCTCTTTATCGCCAGGAAAAAGACTTCCTACAGCAGGCAGCCCCTATCGGAAGAACATCCATGGCGAGCTGGATCATTCAATCCAGCCAGATGTACATACGACCGATGTACGATTACTTTCATCGGGAACTCTTAAAACGAAAGTTCCTGATGATGGATGAAACGCCCGTTCAAGTCTTGAAGGAAAACGGACGAAAGGCTCAGTCGAAATCTTATTTCTGGCTGATTCGAACTGGAGAAGATGGATTAAATCCGATCATTCTCTACAACTACACTCCTACAAGAGCTGGTAATCATGCGGAAGAATTCTTGAAAGGAATGGAACCTGAAGTCTATCTTATGGTAGATGGTTTTCAAGGATACAACAAAGTAAAGAATATAAAACGTTGCACTTGTTGGGCACACATTCGTAGATATCTGTTGGAAGCAATCCCAAAAGGACATGATAAAGATTATAGTAATCCTGCTGTTCAGGGAGTGCTTTATTGCAACAAGCTTTTCGAGTATGAGCGTTCATACAAAGAAAAGGGACTTAGTCATAATCAGATCAAAAATCGTCGCCTCAAAGATCAAAAACCTGTGATTGAGGGCTTTTTGTCATGGGCTAAACAATTGGACCCAGGAAGCAATGGAAAACTCAAAAAAGCCAAGACATACATCCTTAACCGTGAAGTTTTTCTTATGACCTATCTTGAAGATGGTCGTTGCAGCCTGAGCAACAATTTGAGCGAAAACAGCATCCGTCCTGTAACAGTTGGTCGCAAAAACTGGCTATTCTCAGATACGCCTGCAGGAGCAATCGCAAACACGATGTATCTTACGATTGTTGAAATGGCAAAAGCATACGAATTGAATCTGTATGAATATTTAAAGTTCCTGTTGGAACACCGACCGAACGAAAATATGTCGGACAAAGAACTTGATCATCTAGCTCCATGGAGTACAGAAGTTCAGGAACTATGTAGCATTAAATAGAGTAAAATGTTAGTCTTCCAGAATCCTATCTAGCAATGGGATTCTGGAAATATTTTGGGTACACCCTAAAACTAGGCGTTTACTCTTGAATAAATATAAGAGATGTGTTATTATACTACCGTGTTCATAAAAATAAAAAGGAGAATAAACATGAACGTACAAGAGTATAATTTGATGAACTGTATAATGGACCAGACATATGTGAATCAAAGAATTTTATCGGAAATTACAGGATATTCTTTGGGAAAAGTAAATAGTTCTTTGAAAAAACTTACAGAGCTAGGATATATAGATGAAAAAATGCAATGCACTTCGAAGGCATATGAAGAATTAAAAGAAAAAAAACCGCAAAATGCAATTATTCTTGCTGCTGGATTTGGAATGAGAATGGTACCAATTAATGTGGAAGTACCAAAAGGAATTTTGGAAATTAAGGGGGAACCATTGATTGAGCGAATTATTAAGCAATTGCACGAAGTGGGAATCTTTAAAATTGACATTGTAGTTGGATTTATGAAAGAACAGTATGAATATTTAATCGATAAGTATGATGTGACTTTGGTGTATAACAGGGATTATATGACAAAAAATAACCTTCATTCACTAAAAAAAGTGATTGATAGGATTGGAAACACATACATTCTTCCATGTGATTTGTGGTGTTTTCAGAATCCGTTCTCGAATAAGGAATGGTATTCCTGGTATATGGTCAGTGATAAAGAGACCGAAGAAAGTAGTGTTCGGATTAATCGTAAAAAAGAGATTGTAGAAACGAAACGAAATGAAATGGGAAATCAGATGCTTGGGATTTCTTATGTTTTAAAAGAAGATGCAGCTTTTCTAAGACAAAAGCTATTACATCTTTCAAATGAGAGAGAGTACATACATGCTTTTTGGGAAGAGGCAGTTATGAAAGATGGCAAGATGATATTAAAATCAAGGGAAGTTTCTCAAAATTTGGTATATGAAATCAATACATTAGAGGAATTGAGAGAACTTGATGAAGAGTCTAATCAATTAAATTCGGAGATTATATCGCTGATTTCAGAAGTACTTTTATGTGAGGCGAAAGAGATCATAGAGATAAAAGCACTGAAAAAGGGGATGACGAATCGATCATTTGAGTTTACCTGTCGAGGAGAGCATTATATTATGCGGGTTCCGGGAGAAGGGACAGATAAAATGATTAATCGTAAAAATGAATACAGTGTTTATAAAGCATTAAACGGAACCGATATTTCAGATCCTGTTTGTTATATTTCTCCTGAAACAGGATACAAAATTACAAAATTTTTAGATGAAGCAAGAGTATGTGATCCATATGTGGAAGAGGATGTAAAAAAATGTATGCAGAAGCTGCGACAGTTTCATGAATATAATCTTCAGGTGGAACATGAATTTAATCTTTTTCATCAGATAGAATATTACGAATCTTTGAGAAATGAAACAAAGTCGGTCTATAGAGATTATGAAGAGACAAAGCGAAAAATGTATGAATTAAAGGAATACATTGACAAATCACCAAAAAAAATTGCGCTTACTCATATTGATGCAGTGCCTGACAATTTTCTATTTACAGGAGATGAAATTCGCTTGATTGATTGGGAATATGCAGGAATGCAGGATGTACATGTAGATATTGCTATGTTTGCAATATATGCCATGTATGACAGAGAACATGTAGAAAAATTGATTGATTATTATTTTGATGGTGCTTGTGACAGAACGATTCGAATAAAGATTTATGCTTATATTGCTGTTTGTGGATTTTTGTGGAGTAACTGGTGTGAATATAAAAGTATTTGCGGAGTGGAATTTGGAGAATATTCTTTGAGACAGTATCGATATGCAAAAGATTATTATAAGATTGTTAAGGAACAACTTAACGGAGGAGAAAAGAATGTATAAAGTAAAGCGTGCGATTATTATGGCAGCAGGGATCGGGAAAAGAATGCAGCCAGTGACATTAAGCACACCGAAACCTTTAGTAAAGGTTAATGGGGTGCGAATGATTGACACCGTGATTCATGGACTTTTGAAAAATGGAATATCAGAAATTTATGTTGTCGTGGGATATTTAAAAGAACAATTCGTTATTTTGGAGCAAGAGTATCCACAGGTTAAGTTGATTGAAAATCCATATTATGCTACGTATAATAATATTTCGTCACTTTATGTGGCGAGAGAACATTTAGCAGATGTAATTATTTTAGACGGCGATCAGATTATTTATAATCCTTCTATTCTAGCGCCAGAATTTACACGTTCTGGATACAATGTGATTTGGACAGATGACGAGACAGACGAATGGCTGATGAATGTGGAGGATGGAATTGTAAAATCTTGTAGTCGAGATGGAGGAAAATCTGGATGGCAGCTTTATAGTATTTCTCGATGGAATGCTGAAGACGGGGAAAAATTAAAAAAGCATTTGGAAATAGAATTTGAACGGAAAGAAAATCGACAGATATACTGGGACGATGTGGCAATGTTCTGCTATCCAAAGGAGTATGAACTTGGTATTCGAGAAATGCAAGCAGGAGATATTATAGAAGTAGATAATTTATCAGAACTTGCAGAATTAGATAATAGTTATGAGAAATATTTAGGAGGACACAAAAATGAATAAAAAACAAATTGACTGGACAATTACGTTACTCCCATTAGGAATTGTAGTTGCGTTGAGCATCTTATTCTTTTTTATGCCAGAGCAATCCAATGCAGTGCTGCGTCAAATCCGTTTCTTTTTTGGTGATACGTTTGGCACCTATTATTTACTCATAGGACTAGGGATTTTCCTTCTTTCTCTTTATATTGCAATGTCTAAATATGGAAACATTGTATTAGGAAAAAAAGATGAAAAACCGAAATATTCTTTCTTTGTATGGGGAAGTATGATGTTTACATGTGGTCTTGCGGCAGATATTCTGTTTTATTCTTTTTCCGAATGGGTAATGTATGCATCTGATCCACATATAGCTGAGTTGGGAAGTATGGAAGAATGGGCTGGTGTATTTCCGATGTTTCATTGGAGCTTTATTCCATGGGGGTTTTATCTTGTTTTGGCAGCAGCATTTGGATTTATGCTACATGTAAGAAAAAGAGAACGCCAAAAATATTCAGAGGCGTGTCGCCCTCTTCTTGGAAAGCATACGGATGGTGTTGCAGGAAAGATTATAGATCTTTTGGCTGTGTTTGCACTTCTTGCGGGAACAGCAACTACATTTAGTGTTGCGACTCCTTTGATGGCAACTGTTGTAGGAGAATTGTTTTATATTGAAATCAGTCGTACAGTCGTTACAATTATTATTTTGCTTTTAACTTGCTTTGTTTATACATATTCTCTTCTACATGGATTTAAGGGGATTAGCTTTCTGGCAAAAGCTTGTATTTACCTGTTTTTTGGCTTGCTGGCATTCGTACTTTTGTTTGGCGGAGAGACGAAATATATTATTGAATCTGGATTTTCCTCCTTTGGAAAAATGGTTGGAAACTTTGTAGAATTGTCTACTTTTACGGATCCTCAAAGAACGACGTCCTTTCCGCAGAACTGGACAATATACTATTGGGCATATTGGATGGTTTGGTGTGTTGCAGCTCCATTTTTCATTGGAAGTATTTCGCGTGGAAGAACAATTCGTCAGACTATTTTAGGCGGATATGGATTTGGCGTTGGATCGACATTGGTCAGTTTTGTGATTCTTGGAAACTATTCTATGGGATTACAGACATCCGGTGTAGCAGATTTTATTGCGCAGTATAATGCAGACGGAGACGTGTATGGAATGATTATTTCTGTCATCAAAACACTCCCTTGTGCACCGCTGGTTTTAATTTTGTTATTGATCACAATGATTGCATTTTATGCTACTTCCTTTGATTCGATTGCGCTGACTGCATCTTGCTATAGTTATAAGCGCTTGGGAGAAAATGAAAAACCGAGCTGGATGGTTCAATTAATGTGGTGTATTTTGTTGATCGTGCTTCCGATAGGGCTGGTGTTTTCGGAAACTTCAATGAGTAACTTACAGTCTGTGAGCATTATTGCAGCCTTTCCAATAGGAATTGTTATTGTAATGATTGCAGTTAGTTTTATAAAAGATGCAGGAAAATATTTAAAAGAATAATGAAAAATTAGTAGTTTTTCAACATAAAAAATAACATTAGTCATATGGGTGTCAATCTGTTATTATTCTATAGAATTCCTCTGCATATGGAGAAGTCAAATGCGAAGAAAACAACGTTTAAAGGAACTCACAATTAGAAACAATTTTATGTTTGGTGGAGTGATGATAGATTAAGGTTGCTGTAAGGGATTTTTACAAAGAGTTTTGGAAATACCGATTGAGTGGAGAGCGTTGTACAGAACTTTCAATATTTCTGAAGTGTATGAAGGAATACTTTATGATTTTTGAAGAGATGTGGAAAGAAGAACATGTGGCTGAACATGAAGAAAGGCTTGCAGAGAAAATAAAAATCTAATTACCCACAGTTTCAGCTATTCTTGCTGAGATTGTGGGTAAATTGAAACAAATCAATGCCGCTTCAGGCAAATATTCAGAAAAGAATATAGGAATTCTTGATTATCAAAAGTAGATTTTAGAGTTGGAAATTAGGAAGGGTGGTAGCGTATGTCACTAAAAGATGAGTTTGCAGGATTAAATATGGGAAGTTTGCTTGGTGGACCACTGTCGGCAGCCACAGATGCAAGTTCACAGCTTGCTAATTCCGTAGTAGAATTTATTAATAAAGTTGGGTTTGGTGAGAATGGAAAAACGCAGGTGATGGATTTTGGGGCAACAGCAAACAGCAGGTGGAATCTTAGGATTATCAAAGTGAATGTAACTAGAAATGTAAGTGATTATAGCTTGAATACGAAAAGTGCAGACAATTCTGCGAAATACCATGTGAATGTTCGACTAAGCGACAATGAGACACTGGAGGCACTTGCTCGTGTTTTGGATACTCTGGAGGTGAATATTACTCCTTTGCTAGTGGAGAGCGCGTTAAAAGAGGGAAACGAATGAAGAAAGTACGATATTTACAATGTTTAATATAAATAGTAAGCGCTTACAAACAGTTGATAGTTAATGAAAAATTATATATAATCGTACTAGAGGGGGAAATAAGGGATTTTGGAAGGAAGAAGATGATTTGCCGGATATTATAAAGATGATTGTAACTAATGTGTTGACGGCGTTGTATCAACCGTTTGGATTTTCTATAATTTTAGCTATTTTATTTATGTTTTTTTATCTTTTTACAACAGAACATGGATGGAAGGCGGCGTGGCGCAAATGGATAGACGCGTTTAAATCAAAAAGTGAATTTCGAAGAGTGTTTTTATTGGCGTTTTATACAGCCTTGATTTTATTTCGTACCCTTTTAAATCGGAATTTATGGCTGAATCCATTGGTGAATGTTATGGGAGGATGGAGCCTGTATGATGCAAATGGTCAATTGACGACAGAGTCGATTGAGAATGTAATTTTGTTTGTTCCGTTTTCTATGCTTTTGCTTTGGATATTTGGGGAAAAATTATGTGGAAGCAAGATTTATTTTTATAAAGTAATTAGAAACTCGTGTAAAATAGTATTTTTATGTTCTCTCAGTATCGAAGTTTCACAGGTAATCTTTAGAGTCGGAACATTTCAAATTGCAGATTTGTTCTATAACACATTGGGAGGAATCATTGGTGGAATAATATACTATATTGTTTACAAATTGGTACACCGAAGTATAACACACAAAACGTAAAAGTTAAATCCATTACAGAAAAGACATTAATTGTTGGGATTGATGTAGGAAGTGAAACCCATTTTGTAAGAGCATGGATGGAATAGACTTCCGACAGTGCAGGGGGTACAGTTTCGTTTTGAAAAGGAAAACTAAAATAGAGTAAAACGCTTGCATCTATTCATTTTGGTGCAAGCGTAATTTATGAGTAACGTAGCAATATTTTGCGCTTACAAAAAACTATGTACTGTGGGAATCGGTGATATCCTTGTTTGTAAAGCACTTAAAGGGTCTAAGCTGGCACCCGGATTATGGATCGGCAGGATGAAGGAAGTTAGGAGACACAAAGTGATGCTTCTGGTAGACAAGGGAGGTGCGTTGCCATAAGTGGAAGGGCATACACAGGGTCATTTAAAACGAAACAAAGAAGACGTTTTATTTCATATACCAAAAACCAGTTGTTTTTGCACTAGATACAGAGGAATATCTATGATCAATGCTCATTTATCTGAGATAGAAACTTTAAAAATCCTAGATTTTAAAGGAAAAAGACTTGATTTATTAGGGAGGTTACTATGAATAAAAAAGTAATATATAAGTGTGTTGCTGCCCTTATGCTGTTTGTTATCCTATTTCAAACATGTATAAATACGTATGCCTGGGAAAGTAAAAAAAGAGTATATGATGCAGAAATTCAGACAGAAAACTCTCAAAGATTAAAAGAAGAGTTTTCAAAGAATGAAAATGTTGTTACAGAATATGTCAATGAGGAAGATGGAAAACTTAAGACAATTATCTGGACAAAAGGGATTACACCACCAAAAATGGGTGGACAAAACAGTGATTTTGAAAAAGAAATTACAAATGTTGGAAATGTGAGATTTGTTGAATATAAATCGCCTTATATTGAAGGGCAAGGATGGTATGATGTGAATAAGACAGAGAATAGAGTTCCGGACGAGAATTTATGTTTTGCAGCAGCCTCCAATACGCTTCATTGGTGGCTTGCACAAAATTCTGAGTATATTGATCAGTATTTAGAACAAACACCAGATGCACCAAAGGCGGAAGAGATTAAAAACTTGAAACACTCTTTTAAAAGTCAGCAAAGTAGTGACATATACAAAATATTTGTGAGACAATTTGCGAACAAAAGAGAAGGATACTGGCCGGATATTTTACAAGATCAGTTTATCAATGGCTATTATCCTAAAAAAAATGGGGGAACGAATGATTCTGATGAGGCCAGAGAAGAGCTTATATCAAAGGGACCGGATAAAAATGGAGGTTTTTTTTACAGGATTTTCGGAACAACCTTGTTGACAAAAAGACACAATTATTATCAGGGATATGAGGCAATCAGCAGAGATATCAAGCATTATTTTCAAAATGGAGACATAGTTCTGCTGACTTACAGTATGAAAACAAAATCTCATGTTGTTACTCTTTGGGGAGCAGAATTTGATTCCGATGGTAAGATTAGTGCTGTGTATTTTTCGGATTCTGACGATGATAAAAAATATGGGATGCAGCGATATAAAATTGTAAGTGTAGGCGGAAAAGCAATTGCAACAACACGAAATGATGGACAAGGTAGTTTGGTAGAAAGCTTGCAAATTATTTCGACTGGTAAGAAGATATGGGAAGATAAACTGAATTTGTCCAAAACACAGCTGGAGCTGATATGGGGAGACACAAATTTTATTTATAATGGGGAACCCCAAAAGCCAACACTTACTGCAGCAAATATAAAAGATGGTGACGACATCACACTTTCGGCAGAGGGAGATAAGACCGATACAGGCACCTACACTGCGACTGCAGTTTTAGGTGGAGCAGCAGCGGATCATTATGAATTACCACCAGAATATACAAAGCAATTTACAATTCAAAAGGCGCCGACAAAGGTTGCTCTCAGTGCGGATATTCAGAATGAGAATCATAGCAATCAAGTTCATTTTGAGGTCAATGTGGCTGGAGTGAACGATGAAGTTTTGGAAGGGAGCATCATATTCAAAGACGGGGATACTGTCATTGCAAAGGATGTTCCGGTATCAGATGGTAAGGCAAGTTATGTTTGGAAAAGTCCTGAGGTTGGAAGACATTACATTGTTGCAGAATTTTTGCCAGCTTCTGATGGAGCAGGTAAGAATTATAGAAATACTGCCAGTCAGGTTGTGAATGTAGACGTTTCCAAAATAGAGCAGAGTACACTTTCTATTCAACCAGTGACAGACAAAACATATGGTGATAAGCCATTCGCTCTCGCTACACAAGGGGGAAGTGGAACAGGGAAAGTGAAATTTGAAAGTTCTGATCCTGATATTCTTAGTATTGAGGAGAACATTGCAACCATCCACAAAGCGGGGACTGTTACTATTAACGCTATAAAAGCAGGTGATAAAACTTATCATAGTGCAACGGCAACTTATAAGATGGATGTGAAAAAAGCACCTGCACCTGAGATTGCATATCCTGTAGCCGGTAATCTGACTTATGGACAAAAATTGTCTGATAGTACGCTCATCGGAGGCAGTACACAATATGGAAGCTTTGCATGGGAGAATAAAGAGCTTATTCCAGCAGTGTCTAATAATGGATATGATGTGAAGTTCACACCGAATGCCCATACATTGGAAAATTATGAGAGCGTCGAATCCATGACAAGTAAAATTCAAGTGCCAGTAACGAAAGCTAATCCGACTGTAGTCTTAACTTCAAAAGTGGAAAATGAGGTGGGTTCTAAAAAAGCGCTGTTGTCTGCATCTATTGAAAATGCTGGATATGGGAACGATCCAGCAGGCACAGTGAAGTTTGTGGATTGCACTGATGGAGTGGATGTAGAGCTTGGACATGCAGTTGCAGTTGAAAATGGAGTAGCAACGTATGTATGGAAAGATATGCCAAAGAAGCTATATCAGATCAAAGCAGTCTATAGTGGAGACGGAAACTATGATAAGGCATCAAGTGCAGAAGCAAGTGTTGATCTTAGCAAAAAACCACAAAGTCATTTTGAGATTACTCCAGTAGATTACAAAACATACGGAGATGAACCATTCGTTCTTTCCGCAGAAGGTGGAAGTGGAACAGGGGAAGTGAGATTCGAAAGTTCTGACTCTGATATTATTAGTATCTCAGATAATATAGCGACTATTCACAAGGCAGGTTCAGTAACCATCACAGCAACAAAAGCCAGTGATGAAGATTATTAATGAAACGACCTCATCTATTACGGTAGAGATTAAGAAGAAAGTGTTGACCATTACGGCAGAGGATCAGTTGAATATTACAGTAGGTAGTCAAATGCCAGAGTTTACTTATAAAGTAGAAGGATTGGTAGAGGGCGATAAACTTGTAGAACCACCAATCATAACTGCTCAAACAGAAAACACAAATAGAGTTGGCGAATATGAAATTATGATTAGTGGCAGCGATTTGACGAACCGTGAAAGTTATCAGATTGTATATGTGAATGGGAAAATGACCATTATCGATAACCGAGAGGACGCAACTATTATAGAAGATACTGCAAAGGAAGAGGGAAAGAAAGAGACCGAAGTAATCAAGCATACCGAGGTTCCAAATACATCTTCAGTCCAAGTGAATGTAAAATTGGTTCCATCCAATACAGAGCCAGAAGAGCAACCGTTACAGGAAGAAACCCAAGAAGTTGCTACGACCAAAGATAATCCAGTAAGTACAAAATACTTAGATCGTGTAGACGATAAAGTGACACAAAATAACCAAAAAGCCTTAGCAACAGTGTTGGGATGTGTTGCAGTTGGAGGCGTGGGTGCTGCTGGTGCTACTTCTATCGGGATTTTTAGAAAGAGACGATTCAGAAAATGAGACTAGCCAGGTATTAATCAATCTGTTACAATCATTTTATAGAATTCCTCTGTGCTATGGAGGATTAAAATGAGAAGGAAACAACGTTTAAAGGAACTCACGCTTAAAGATAATTTTATGTTTGGTGCGGTGATGATGGACGAGAACAATTGCAAAGGCCTTTTGGAGAGAGTCTTAGAGATACCGATTGCGCGAGTAGAAGTGAGTCGAGAAAAGAGTATTGTGTATCATCCAGAATATAAAGGGATTCGTTTGGATGTATACGCAAAAGACGAAAAGCATACTCGTTATAATGTAGAGATGCAGGTGGAGAAAAAGCCAGCACTAGGTAAACGGAGTCGTTATTATCAAAGTCAGATGGACATGGAGTTGTTACTAACAGGTGAAGAGTACACAGAGCTTCCAGATACATATGTCATTTTTATCTGTGATTTTGATCCGTTTGGAAAAGAAAAATATCGGTATAAATTTCGGATGACATGTGAGGAGTCAGAGGATGTGGAGATGGCAGATGGAAGAAGTATTCTGTTTTTAAACACGCGTGGAAAGAATGAAAGTGAGGTTCCGAAAGAGCTGGTAACATTTTTAAAGTATATGAAGGAAGACCTTGAGGGAAGTGAAAAAGAATTTCATGATCCATATGTGGAACAGTTGCAGAAGTTTGTAAGAGAAATCAAGGGAAGCCGGGAGATGGAGGAACGCTTTATGATTTTTGAAGAGATGTTGAAGGATGAGCGTGCAGAAGGACGTGCAGAGGGACGCATAGAAACTCTGAAGGAAACGTTACTTTTGTTTTTGCAAGAGTTGGGATCAGTTTCAGAAGAGCTTTATAATCAAATTCAAATGCAACAGGATTCGGAAGTGTTGCAGCAATGGACAGAGATTGCGTTCCAATCTAAAGAGTTAGAAGAATTTACAAATAAGATTTCGTTATAATATCTATTTGGGGTTACACCGGATCTAATGATCGAAAGTTTCAGCTATTCTGGCTGAAGCTTACGATCAAGAGAAACAAGTCAATGCCGTTTCAGGCAAGTATTCAAAGAAAAAAGCAGAGGAATTCTATTATAAATTATCCATAGGAAACAGTTGATAGTGAAAGAAAAATTATTTATAATTGTATCAAAGAAAAAAGATTTGGAAGGAAGAAAATAATTTGCAAGATATTATACAGATGATTATAACGAATGTGTTGACTGCGTTGTATCAGCCGTTTGGCTTTTCCATCATTTTAGCAGTGTTGTTTATGTTTTTTTATCTTTTTGTGGTAGAACACGGATGGAAATCGGCGTGTCGCAAGTGGGTGAAGATGTTTAAATCAAAAAGTGAATTTCGAAGAGTGTTTTTATTGGCGTTTTATACAGCCTTGATTTTATTTCGTACCCTTTTAAATCGGAATTTATGGCTGAATCCATTGGTGAATGTTATGGGAGGATGGAGCCTGTATGATGCAAATGGTCAATTGACGACAGAGTCGATTGAGAATGTAATTTTGTTTGTTCCGTTTTCTATGCTTTTGCTTTGGATATTTGGGGAAAAATTATGTGGAAGCAAGATTTATTTTTATAAAGTAATTAGAAACTCGTGTAAAATAGTATTTTTATGTTCTCTCAGTATCGAAGTTTCACAGGTAATCTTTAGAGTCGGAACATTTCAGATTGCGGATTTATTCTATAACACATTGGGAGGAATCGTTGGTGGAATAATATACTATATTGTTTACAAATTGGTACATAGAAGAAAAAAGTAGAGAAACATAGAGAATATTGATAAAAATATTGATGAGAAATAACGAAAATTGTAGAATATATGTATTCCATTTTGTTTGGATTTATGTTATAGTATCACGAGAGTTAAGCTACGTGAATACTTTTGTTTGCCTTTCAGAGAAGGAATTTATGAAATATAGATAGTATGATAGAGGAGACGGACCATGGATAATCAAGTACGTGAAGAAGAAGTAGAGATTGATTTGCTAGAATTGTTTCAAGTATTACTTGGAAAGATAGGGATTATTATTTTGTCGTTAGTAATAGGGGCTGCCCTTCTTTTTGGTGGAACAAAATTTTTGGTCACACCACAATATTCTTCGACTTCAATGATATATATCTTGACAAAGACAACAAGTGTAACTTCTCTTGCGGATATCCAGATGGGAAGTCAATTGACAAAAGATTTTGCGATTTTAGCGACAAGTCGCCCGGTTGTGAATAATGTGATTGATGGGTTGGGGTTAGAATATAGCTATGAAGAGATGGTCGGAAAGGTTACAGTTGAAAACCCAGCAGATACACGTTATCTGAAGATAACAGTAGAAGATTCAGATCCGGAGCTGGCGGCAGAGATGGCGAATGAATTTGCAGATGCTACGGCCGATGGTGTTGCGGAGATTATGAGTACAGATCGTCCTAGTATTGTAGAACGTGCAGTTGTGTCAAAGGCACCTTCTAGTCCAAGTTTGGGAAAGAATACAGTTATTGGCGGTGTGGTTGCGGCATTACTTGCGATGGCGGTCATTGTAATTCGTTATCTGCTTGATGACACAATTAAGACGGAAGAAGATGTAACGAAGTATTTGGGATTGAATACACTTGCAGCTTTACCGCTGGATAGTGATGTAGAAGTGAAAAAGAGTACACGTTCAAAGAGTACGTCAAAGACAAAGAAACAGCAAAAGAAACCGAAAAATACGCATAGATAGGTAAAAGATAGGGTTGATTGGATGAAGGGAAAAGGAAGAAAGATACTGTTTGCGGTTTGTGTTATTGTAGCCGGGATAGCAATTGGGTATTTGATTCTTTATTACACAAGATTAGCTAAAAATGAGAAGAAATATGAAGAAGTAAAAAAAGAAGTAGTAAAAGAAGAAGTGAAGGAAGAACAGCAGCAGGGAGATACATATACTAGTCCGATTGACTTTGCGAAACTTCAGGAACAGAATCCAGATGTATATGCATGGATTGAGATTCCTGGAACGAATGTAAATTATCCAATTCTACAGCATCCGACGGATGACGTCTATTATTTGGATCATACAATTGATGGGACGGCAGGACTTCCTGGATCAATATATACTGAAAGCTGTAATTATAAAGATTTTTCAGATTTTAATACTGTTATTTATGGACATGATATGCGCGATGGAACGATGTTCAAAGATTTGCATAAGTACGAGGATACAGAGTTTTTAAAAGAACATCCGGAAGTTATTATTTATACTCCAGAGAAAAAGTTTGTATACCGTATATTTGCTGCGGTTGTTTATAGTGACATGCATATTATGGAAGGATATAATTTTCTTTTAGAAAGTGAAAGACAGGCATTTTTAGATTCGATATACGAGTCGCGAGATATGAGAAACTCAATTGATGAAAGTGTGGAGGTTACGCCAGAAAATAGAATCATCACACTTAGTACATGTATTGGAAACGAAGCAGACCACAGATTCCTTGTAGGGGCGGTTTTAGTAGATGAATAAATTGCAAAAGGGAGTGTGTGTCATTCTTGCGATTATAGTGATTGCAGTAATTGTAGTTATAGCAGGGATGCGCATACAGGATTTAAAAGCGAAGGAAGAAGAGAAAAAGGTTGCGAAAGAGTTGGGGAAAGAGGAACCGGAAACTCAGGATTACATTACAGTAGATGGAAAGAAATACGAATATAATCGTGATATTACTACGATATTATTTATGGGTGTAGACAAGAAACAAGAAGTGCAAATTCAGGAGTATGCTGGATATGGCGGTCAGTCAGACAGTATTATACTTTTTATCATGGATAAGTCTACGAAGAAGACACAGATGTTAGAAATATCCAGAAATTCTATGATTGAACTTCAAATCTACGACATGAATGGTGAGAAACTTGGAAAAGAAAAAGGGCAGATTGCATTGCAGTATGCATATGGAGATGGTGGCAGAAAAAGCTGCTGGCTCACAAAGAATGCAGTGTCAGAACTGCTCTATGGTGTAAAAATTGATGCTTATCTTGCTATGACCATAGAGGGAATTGCGAAGGCAACAGACCTAATCGGTGGTGTTACTTTAACAGTGCCAGAAGATTATACAGATATAGATCCTTCGTTTCAGAAGGGCGCAACGGTTACTTTAAAAGGAGATTTGGCGGAGAAATATGTCCGAACAAGAGATGTTAAAGAGACCGGAAGCAATCAGGAACGTATGCAAAGACAGACGCAGTTTCTGGAGGCTTTAGCAAGTCAGATGAAGTCTTACGCAAGCGGAGGTTCATCGGGATATGCTATGATGCTGAACAGCTTGCAGGATTATCTGATTACAGATATTACTGCAGATGATATAGAAACATTATCGACATATGAGTTAGACAAGACGATTATTGTTCCGGGCGAGGAAGTCGCGGGGGAAAAGCACGATGAGTTCTATGTGGATGATGACGCATTGTACAAAATAATTGTGGAATTATTTTACAAGCCAGTGGAAGAATGATAAATTCTTTTATTGGGGAGTAAAATGATTTAATAAAAAAAGGAGGAGATACCAATGAGAAGAGCAAAGAAGTGGTTAGGAGTTGTTTCTGCTTTCGCTTTGACATTAGCACTTGGTTTTAACACTTTAGCTGCGCCTAGTCCGTCAGCTGATGGTGCAATCAAGAATGAGGCAGTATCTGCTGTAGATGCTAATGGTAACAAAATTACTGCTGAAATCAGCGACAACGTTGATGCAACTGTAAAAGCAGATGTGCAGAAAAAAGAAACTCTCAAAGCAGCACTTGGAAGCGCTTATGCAGAAGGAATGGAAGTTGTGGCAGTTAAAGAAGTCAAAGCAGAGAAACTTCCAGCTACTATTACATTCGCGGTATCAGGTGTGACAGCTAACACAAAAGTTGCAGTTCTTCACTACAACGGAGCAAAGTGGGAAGCAGATACTGTAAAAGGTGTGAAAGCCGGAAACGGAACTATCACAGCTACATTTACAGAGCTTTCTCCAGTTGCATTCGTAGTAGATAAAAGTACTGTATCAGGAAACACAGGAAAAACTTCTCCAAAAACTGGAGAAGCTTCTATGGCAACTGTAGCAGTGGTAGCACTTGTAGCAGTTGTAGCAGCTGTTGGCTTGAGAAAAAAAGAATACGTTAAATAATTCATTTGAATTATGATAGTGTTGTTCCCTCCCCGAGCCTTTGCTTGGGGAGGTCTTGTGAAAGGAGTGAGGGTTTTGACTCTGACTGATATACATTGCCATCTTATGCCAAAGGTGGATGATGGTCCGTCTACGGTTAGTGAGGCAAAACAGCTGCTTCAGATGGAATATGAAGATGGCGTGAGAAACATTATATTGACTCCGCATTATCGGGAAAAGATGTTTGAGCCAGATATGAAGGAGATTTTACATTATTATAAAGGGATGCGAGGAGCTGCGGCAAAGATAGCACCCGATTTAAAAATTTATCTTGGATGTGAATATCATACGAATTCAAATATGATAGAAGATATGCAGAGGAGGAGAAGACCAACATTGGCAGGCAGTCGGTATGTGCTTGTAGAGTTTTCTTCGACTCATTCATTTCAGCGGATTCGTAATCAAATATATGAATTAGTGGTAGCCGGATATAAGCCGGTAATTGCCCATATTGAGCGTTATCCGGCGCTGACAGAGGACATGGATAATGTGTGGGAATTGATTGAACTTGGAGCTTATATGCAGTTGAACGCTTCGTCTGTGCTTGGCGAGTATGGTAAGAAAACAAAGCAGTTTTGTAAGAGGGCGATGAAGGAAGACTGTATACATTTTATTGCCAGTGATGCACATGGAACCAAGTATCGTAAACCCAATTTAGGGAAATGTGCAAAATATGTAACTAAAAAAATGGGGAAAGAGTATGCGGAGCGTATTTTTGTTAAAAATCCGGAGAAAATATTGAGGAAAGAATAGGAGAAGTCTATGAAGCGGGTTGATATTTTACAAAAAGAATTGAATTATGAGATGAGAGAAGAGATGAAAAATTTGCGTACAAATATTCAGTTCTGCGGTGACGATAAGCGTGTAATCGTGTTTACTAGTTCTCTTGCGAGTGAAGGAAAAAGTACCACCTCGCTGAATTTGGCGATTTCGCTTTCTGAATTAAATAAGAATGTACTGTTTATTGATGCGGATATTCGAAAATCTGTATTAGTGTCCAGACTTGGAACAGGAAAAATTGATAGAGGACTTTCTCATTTTCTCTCAGGACAATGTGCATTGACGGATATTGTATACGGGACAAATATTTCAAGACTTCATATGATTTTTTCAGGACCGGTTGTCCCTAATCCAACAGAGCTTCTTGCATCGAGTCGTTTTGCGAAGGCCTTGGAATCTTTCAGGGGAGTATATGACTATATTATTATTGACGGAGCACCGCTTGGCATGGTTGTCGACAGTGCAATTATTGCAAAAGAGTGTGACGGTTCAATCATTGTTGTTGAATCAGGTTTGATTAAATACCGTTTGGTACAGGAAGTGCGTTCAAAGCTTGAAAATGCAGGATGCGCTGTGCTTGGCGTTGTTCTCAATAAGGTTGATCGAAAGAAAAATGGTCATTATTATGGAAAATATTACGGTAAGTATTATGGGAAATATGAAGAGTACAGATAGAGAAAAGCGAGCTGCATCTTGGGATGTGGCTCATTTTATTTGGGAGAAGAGTATGAAGACAATTTATAACTATTTGGAGGAATATAGTGAGAGTGATTTCTATGGAATGCATATGCCGGGGCACAAGAGAAATCAAAAAATGATGGAGAATGATCTGCCTTATGAAATTGATATTACCGAAATAGATGAGTTTGATGATCTGCATCATGCAGACGGGATCATTCGGGAGGCACAGGAACGTGCCGCGAGATTATATTGTGCAGATGAGACACATTTTCTTGTAAATGGAAGTACAGTTGGAATTCTGAGTGCGATTATGGGAGTGACTGACAAACAAGACCAGATTCTTGTAGCCCGCAATTGCCACAAATCCGTGTATCACGCAATTTATTTAAATGAGCTGAAACCTGTGTATGTCTATCCGGAATACGATGAGAAAACAGGATTAAACGGGGAAGTGAGAGTAGATGACATTACTTTGTTATTAGATAAAAATCCAAATATCAAGGCGGTCATGATTGTATCGCCGACATATGACGGTGTGGTATCTGATGTGAAAAAGATTGCAGAAGTGGCACATGTACATAAGATTCCGTTGATTGTGGATGAGGCACATGGCGCACATTTTGGATTTCATCCGTATTTTCCGAAAAATGCGAATGAAAATGGCGCAGATATTGTTATACACAGTGTGCACAAGACACTTCCATCGCTCACACAGACCGCCTTGCTTCATATCAATGAAACGTCTGTAAATAGAGAAAAAGTACGGATGTATCTGCATATGTTACAGTCAAGCAGTCCGTCGTATGTATTGATGGCAAGCATAGATGAATGTATGGAATTGATTGAAAAAAAAGGTGAGGATATCTTTTCGCCGTATGTGGATAACTTGCAAAAAATGCGGGAAGAGTTGGGAAAACTTTCTTATTTGAGGCTCGTGGAGACTTCACATTATGACTGCTCTAAATTTGTGATTTCAGTGAGAAATACAAATATTTCAAGCAGAGACCTTGAAAAAATATTGCGTAGGAAGTATCATTTGCAGATGGAGATGACCTCGGGAGACTATGTGCTTGGAATGACGGCAGTAGGGGACACGAAAGAAGGATTGGAAAGATTTACACAGGCATTGTTAGAAATTGATCGTTCCTTGTCTGCCATGAACAAACAACGAGTGTGGAGAGAACTTCCGAGAACGAGACTTTGTGCAAAAAGTTCCGACGTACTGCATAAAAAGCGCGGAAAATTTTGTGGATGGAAAGAGAGTATCGGAAAAATTTCGATGGAATATGCGTATTTGTATCCACCCGGAATTCCGATTATTGTGCCGGGAGAGCAGATTACGGAGGATGTGATTGCATATTTGGAGATGTATGAACAGCTAGGATATTCGATTGAAGGTCTGGAAGTGGATAAACAGATAAAGGTGTGGATAAATGAGTAAGATTTTTTATTTTATGGGGAAAAGTGCCTCTGGGAAAGATACAATTTTTAAACAGATCAAAGAGAGGATGCCAGATCTTAAGACAATTGTAATCTATACAACACGCCCAATTCGGGAAGGTGAGCAGGAGGGTGTGGAATACTATTTTGTCGATGAAAAAAGATTGGCTGAGTTCGAGGCACAAGGGAAAGTAATCGAACTTCGCGCATACAATACGGTACACGGAGTGTGGAAATATTTTACTGTGGATGATGGACAGTTTGACGGAGATGAGAATTACATTGCAATTGGGACTTTAGAGTCATATGCAAAGATGCTCGCATACATGGGGGCGGGCTCATTGGTGCCTATATACATTGATGTTGACGATGGAGTGCGATTGTTAAGGGCGGTGGAACGAGAAAGAAAACAAAAAGAGCCAAAATACGAAGAACTGTGCAGGAGATTCCTTGCGGATGCAGAGGATTTCTCTGAGGAAAACTTACAAAGAATGGGGATAACTCACCATTATTTCAATGACAATATGGAAAACTGCATCCAAGAAATTATGCTATGTATTCACCAAGAAATATGATATAATATTCACGTAAGCAAAGCGACGGCAAGGTTGCACGTCGAGGAAGTTGTTTATAAAAAAATATATAACAGAAAGGTAATAATATGAGCGGATTTAAAGATGTTGTAGGACACAAAGACATAATTCAATATATACAAAATGCCGTAGAGCAGGATAAAGTATCTCATGCATATATCTTAAATGGCGCAAAAGGCTCTGGAAAAAAGATGCTTGCAAAATTATTTGCAATGACTCTGCAATGTGAGACCAGCCAGTCAGAACCTTGCGGTGAGTGTCGTTCCTGCAGGCAGGCAGACAGCGGGAATCAGCCGGATATCATTACGATACAGCATGAAAAGCCGGGGTCAATCAGTGTAGATGATATACGAGAGCAGCTCAATGGTGACATTATGATCAAGCCATACAGCAACCGCTATAAGATATACATTATTCCGGAAGCGGATCTGTTGACTGTGCAGGCACAGAATGCACTGCTAAAAACGATTGAAGAGCCACCGGAATATGCCATTATTTTTCTGCTGACAGAGAATGCAGACAGTTTGCTGCCGACAATTCGTTCAAGATGTGTCATGTTGAAATTGAGGAATATTAAGGATACTTTGATTAAAAAGTATTTGATGGAACAACTGCATGTTCCGGATTATCAGGCAGATATCTGTGCGGCATTTGCACAGGGAAATATGGGGCGTGCCATTATGTTGGCTACGTCAGAACACTTTAATGAGATTAAAGAAGAAGCAGTTCAGTTGTTAAAATATATCAATGAGATGGAACTGAACGAGATTGTCAGTGCGATAAAAGAGATTAATAAATATAAATTAGAAGTGACAGATTATCTGGATCTGATTACTGTCTGGTACCGGGATGTTCTGCTTTATAAGGCAACAAAAGAAGCAGGAAAAGTTGTATTTAGTGACCAATTGACTTACATCAAGGAGAAGGCAAGCAAAAGTTCTTATGAGGGAATTGAGATTATTCTGGACAGTATCGAAAAGGCGAAAACACGCCTGAAAGCGAATGTAAACTTTGATCTGGTAATGGAATTATTGTTGCTTACGATAAAGGAGAACTAGAATATGACAAGAGTAATCGGAGTAAGATTTCGTCCTGCAGGAAAGATTTATTATTTTGCACCAGGGAAATTTCACATCAGACAGGGTGGCAAAGTAATAGTGGAGACAGCAAGAGGCATAGAGTTTGGAACTGTTGTGGCAGGACCGAAAGAAGTGAAGGACGAAGAGGTCATGCAGCCGCTAAAATCGGTAATTCGAATTGCCACAGAGGAAGACAAAAGAGCGGAAGAAAAGAACCGTGAGAAAGAAAAAGAGGCATTTGAAATCTGTCTGGAAAAAATAAGAAAACACAATCTGGATATGAAGCTGATCAATGCCGAATATACATTTGACAATAATAAAGTGCTGTTTTATTTTACTGCAGACGGAAGAATTGATTTTCGTGAGCTTGTAAAAGATTTGGCAGCAGTATTTCGTACAAGAATTGAGCTGCGTCAGATTGGTGTGCGTGATGAGACGAAGATTCGGGGCGGAATCGGAATTTGCGGACGTCCGCTTTGTTGTCACACATATTTATCAGAGTTTGCACCGGTATCAATCAAGATGGCAAAAGAACAGAACCTTTCTTTGAATCCGACGAAAATTTCCGGTGTGTGTGGAAGGCTGATGTGTTGTCTGACCAATGAGGAAGAGACATATGAAGAACTGAACAGCCGTCTTCCGGCAATTGGGGATACGGTTACAACGAATGAGGGCTTGAAAGGAGAAGTACAGAGTGTCAGTGTGCTTCGCCAGCTTGTAAAAGTAGTTGTGGCGTTAGAAAATGATGAGAAAGAGATTCGCGAGTACAAAGTGAATGAGCTGAAATTCAGACCAAGAAAGAGAAAAAATGATGTGAGACTTTCCAAAGAAGAGATGAAGGAGCTTGCAGCATTGGAGAAGAACGAAGGAGCGTCAAAATTAGATGATAACTAATCTGAAATCAGACGAACGTCTGGATGACTTACAGATTAATGGGTACGAGATCATACAGCATCCGGGGAAGTTCTGTTTTGGAATGGATGCCGTATTACTTGCCAATTTTGCCTGTGTAAAACAGAAAGAATGTGCGCTGGATCTTGGAACAGGAACAGGGATCATTCCCATTTTACTTACAGCAAAGACCGAAGGGATGCATTTTACCGGACTGGAGATACAGGAAGAAAGTGCTGACATGGCAAGAAGAAGCGTAGTCCATAATCATTTGGAAGAGAAAGTTGACATTGTGACGGGAGATATCAAAGAGGCAGCCGAATTATTCGGACCAGCCTCTTTTGACGTCATAACAACAAATCCGCCATATATGATTGGACATCATGGTATTGAGAATCCGTCGGATGCAAAGGCAATTGCAAGGCATGAGGTGCTTTGTGATTTGAATGATATTTTGCGGGAAAGCGCAAGAATTTTAAAGCCAAGAGGTCGATTTTATATGGTGCACAGACCGTTTCGATTGGCGGAAATCCTGTCAAAGATGATACAGGTAGGAATTGAGCCAAAACGTATGAGAATGGTACATCCATTTGTACATAAGGAACCGAATATGGTGCTGATTGAAGGAATGCGTGGGGCAAATTCACGTATGCGCGTGGAGCCGCCATTGATTGTCTATAAAGAGCAGGGCGTATATTCGGAAGAATTGCTTTTGGAGTATGCGATGAAATAAGAAGGAGGCACAAATATGTCAGGAAAGCTGTATTTGTGTGCGACACCGATTGGAAATCTCGAAGATATGACATATCGTGTTGTGCGTACATTGGGTGAGGTGGATTTGATTGCAGCGGAGGATACAAGAAATAGCGTAAAGCTTTTGAATCATTTTGGAATTAAGACTCCGATGACAAGTTATCACGAATATAATAAGATAGAAAAAGGTAAAAAGCTCATTGAGAAGCTAAAAGATGGGATGCAGATTGCACTTGTGACAGATGCGGGGACACCGGGAGTGTCAGATCCGGGGGAAGAGCTTGTGAAGATGTGCTATGAGGAAGGGATTGAAGTCACATCCCTGCCTGGAGCAGCGGCGTGTATTACGGCATTGACGTTGTCGGGACTTTCGACAAGAAGGTTTGCGTTTGAGGCATTTCTGCCGACAGATAAAAAAGAAAAACAGTCTGTATTGAATGAACTTGTAAATGAGACACGGACAATGATTTTGTATGAGGCACCGCATAGACTTGTTCGTACACTGCGGGAACTGTTGGAGAGACTTGGAGATCGAAGAATTACGGTGTGCCGGGAATTGACCAAAAAGCACGAGACTGCATTTGCGACAACGCTTGGGGAAGCACTTGCATATTATGAGGCAAATGAGCCAAAGGGTGAGTGTGTGCTTGTCATTGAAGGAAAAAGCCGCGAGGAACTTCGACAAGAAGAAGTTGCAAAGTGGGAAGAGATGAGCATAGAGGAGCATATGGATTTCTATTTGGATCAAGGTGTGGATAAGAAAGAGGCAATGAAAAAAGTGGCGAAAGACCGGGGAATTGGGAAACGAGATGTGTATCAGATGCTTATTTCGCAAGATTCGTCGACTTGACGAGACAACTGAGAAAAATTTGTTCAACTTGGGCATAGACCATAATTTACTTTTTCTATATACTTTAGGAAGAATAAAAAACGAAAGCTATTAGGAGGAAGATTGAAATGGCAAGTTTATCATTGAAACATATTAATAAAGTTTATCCAAATGGATTTGAAGCAGTAAAAGATTTCAACCTTGAAATTCAAGATAAAGAATTTATCATTTTTGTAGGACCATCAGGATGTGGTAAATCTACAACACTTCGTATGATTGCAGGGCTGGAAGACATCTCTTCTGGAGAATTAAGAATTGGAGATAAGTTAGTAAATGATGTAGAACCAAAAGACAGAGATATTGCGATGGTATTCCAGAACTATGCGTTATACCCACATATGACAGTATATGATAACATGGCATTTGGTTTGAAATTAAGAAAAGTGCCAAAAGATGAGATTGACAAGATGGTTCGTGAAGCAGCTAAGATTCTTGACTTGGAAGCATTATTAGATCGTAAACCAAAAGCATTATCAGGTGGACAAAGACAGCGTGTTGCTATGGGACGTGCTATCGTTCGTAATCCAAAAGTATTCCTTATGGATGAGCCTTTATCAAACCTGGATGCAAAATTAAGAGGACAGATGCGTATCGAGATTTCTAAATTACACCAGAGATTAGGTACAACGATCATCTACGTTACACATGACCAGACAGAGGCTATGACACTTGGAACAAGAATCGTAGTTATGAGTGGCGGTATTGTTCAACAGGTAGATACACCACAGGTATTATATGATACACCATGTAACTTATTCGTAGCAGGATTCATTGGATCACCGCAGATGAACTTCGTAGATGCAGTATGTAAGGTAAAAGGAGATAAAGTTTATCTTCAAGCAGGACCTTCTGCAATTGAACTTCCACCAGCAAAAGCGAAAAAACTCATTGAAGGAGGATATGATGGAAAGACAGTTGTACTTGGTATTCGTCCGGAAGATGTACATGATGAGCAGATGTTTATTGAAGCTTCACCAAATACAGTAATCGAAGCTACAATCCGTGTATACGAGATGCTTGGTGCTGAAGTTTACTTATACTTCGATTATGAAGGAACAAGTATGACAGCAAGAGTAAACCCAAGAACAACAGCAAGAACAGGCGATACAGTGAAATTTGCATTAGATGCAGAAAAAATTCACGTATTCGATAAAGAAACAGAAAAAACAATCACAAACTAGTGAGAATGAAGTTTTAGGGCAAGGTGGAAATCCTTGCCCTTTTTGTGCGATAAGGAGTGACTATGGAAAAGAAAGTAATTCAGAAAAATCTTATCAGGGATTGTCTCCCGACGGTGTTTTCACTGATGCTGTCAGGACTTTATTCCGTAATGGACGGATTATTTGTAGGACGGGCAGCGGGAGATACCGGACTTGCAGCAGTTAACCTTGCATGGCCGCTTGTTGCAGTGATTACTGCAACAGGGATAGGGATTGGAAGTGGCGGCAGTGTTTTGTTTTCGAATTTAGCTGGAAAAGATGAGAAACAAGAAAGTGAAAAAACGTATCATCTGACGGTGTGTCTGCTTGTGGGAGTCGGAATTTTATTAAGTGTAATATTGTTTTTGACGTATCCGATCTTATTACAGCTTCTTGGTGCAAGAGGAGAGGTACTGATGCAGGCTGAGGCCTATGTGCAGATTATTATTTTAGGATGTGTTTTTCAGATCATTGGTTCAGGAATGATACCGTTGCTTCGAAACAGAGGGATGGCAGTCAGCGCTATGGTGAGCATGGTCACGGGGATGTTCGTAAATCTTGCATTGAATTATGTATTCATTTTTAAAGTGGGGCTGGGAATTCGGGGAGCTGCTCTTGGCACGATTGCAGCGCAGATATCCGTGATTTTTATTTGCATTTACTTAATTTATATCAAAGGAAAAACAAAGGTACAGTTGGTTTGGAACTGGAAAAGAAGTGTGAAAATTTTTCAGATTGGGGTGTCTGCATTTGGACTGTCTCTGGCACCGTCAATTGTGCTGATTTTTACAAATCTGCAGTGCCTGAAATACGGTGGTGATGCAGCGGTCGCGTGTTATGCAGTGATTTCTTATATTGTATTTCCGGTGCAGTCGATGCTGGTAGGTGTGGGAGATGGTTCTCAGCCGCTTATGAGCTTTTACTGTGGCGCAGGAAAACGAGAGGAACTTGCGTATATTAAAAGAGTAGCGTCAGCAAGTGTCATTGTTTTAGGAGTAGTTATGCTTGCAGTTGTCGTGTCAGTATCGGATTTCTTTCCGGCTATTTTTGGAATGTCAAAGCAGTCAGAGCAGTTTTTTCATGTGGGAATGAGAATTAGTGCGGTGTCGTTTTTGTTTACCGGACTTGCAAAATTTCATATATCTTATTTAAATGCAACATTGAAAGTAAAGCCGGCTATGGCGTTGATCTATGGGGAGACATTGATTGTGGCACCGATATTTCTATTTTTATTGCCGGCTGTGTTCGGGATTACCGGAATTTGGTGGTCGCTTGCGGCGACGCAGGTTATGATGCTTTTGTTGTATTGGGCGCTGAGGAAAGGAGTGAGAGAAAACTGATATATATAGAACGCTCGAGAAAAGCCCGATCGTTCTGCTTATTCTGTCTATGAATTTATTTCCTGTTTCTTCTTCTCCTTATGTATTAAGGAGAATGATAGAGTAAAAACGGCAAGATTACATAATAATGTCGCGCTATAGATAATGTATGCTAAATCTTTTGATATGAATAACGTAATTAGGAATACTCCGAGATTTATTATAAATAAGATTATCATCATAATTTTCAACTGTTTCAAAACGATGTTCACCTCCTTGGATTGTTTACCAAGTATATCTGTTCTTATCGTGTTTCCTAATAAATAGAAGAAATGGTATCAGAATGTTTGTTGATTGTATTGTACCAAGTCGCTAGCGCGACGGCTAGCCCTCAGTACATAAAACCACCACTTTTTCTCAAAAAATTCAGCTTTCTTTAAAATAAAAGTAGCAGTTTTTTAATAGATGTTGTATTGTTGAGATACCCCTACCTTAACAATAAACAATACAAAAAAACTGCTATGCTTATGTTATCATGGATTTTTAAACTCAACAACTACATATCTGAAAATTTTTACCGTCCACCGCCCTTTTGAAATGTAACTGCTGATTTTATTACATTTCAAAGGAGATTTTATTGTGGACAAATATTTTAATACTTACCGGGAGATGATCTCCCTTCGCGGTCTTGCTGACCATACCCTGACTTCTTACTCTATGTATATCCGTTCTTATCTGGATTACCTTTCTGACGTCTTACATAAGATGCCAGAAGAGGTTTCCTGGGAGGAGCTTCGTGATTATATCCGCTGGTTACAGAAGGAAACGTTCTCTTTCAGACCGTACAATCAATGCTTGTATCTCGCAGCTCCGCTTCTTTACCATGTATGTGCTGCACAAACCCTGGGATCCCACTCAGCTCCCTATGAGGAAGTTCGATTCTTATCTGCCCTTTGTCCCGACTCAAAAAGAAGCTGATATTTTTATCTCCACCCTTTCGGACCTCAAGCCCAAAGCCATGATCTCCCTCATGTACTCTGCCGGCCTCAGGGTCGGGGAAGTCTGTAACCTCCGTTACCGTGATATCGAACGGAAAAATATGCGGATCCATGTCGCACACTCCAAGAACCGTTCCGACCGTTATGCAATCCTTTCAGAGAAGGCAATGGACATCCTTACCAGGTACTGGTTTGCATACGGCCGTCCAACCGGATGGCTTTTCCCGAAACAGACAGATCCTTCCCGCCCCAATGGCACTAAGTTAAGATTAATAAAAAGGCTTCTATACTATAGTAAAAATAGTATAGAGGTCTTTTTTTCTACGATTTTTATAAAACAGTTGACAAGCATTCAAAAATATGCGGCTGCTCTCGCTACCGATATGATTATTTAAGAGGAAGCGAGAGCAGCCCTTGTAATTAAGAAATATAATTGCAAGGAGGTCGCATATGAAACCAATATATATCAAAAAACTTTTAATATCTGAAATTAATAAAGTTGCAAGTGAACCACATAATTATTGTACTAATCCGGATACTGATTTTACCCGTAACCGTAAACTTTCAATGGAAAAAATGCTGCAAGGAATTATAGGTATGGAAAGTAAAAGTCTTACCAATGAATTATTAGATTTGTTTGATGCATCGGCAGAAACACCTAGCGCATCAGCATTTATACAACAGAGAGATAAGATTAGACCTATAGCCTTTGAATCTATATTCAAAAATTTTTCGAAGAAACTGATGAATTCATTTGATAATGATATACCAGTGTTTGCCATTGACGGTTCCGATATCCAAATACCTACGAATCCCACTGATACAGAATCCTACATAGCAGGAACCAATGGTCACAAAGGCTACAACCTTCTGCATATAAATGCTCTGTATGATTTGAACAAGCATATATACTCAGATGTAATCATCCAAAAGGCCAGAGAACGTAATGAACATAAAGCATTTCAGGAATTGGTAGATTGCTCAGAAATCACCAAAGCTCTTATTATAGCTGACCGAGGTTATGAATCTTTCAACAGCATGGCTCATATCCAAGAAAAAGGATGGTTTTTCTTGATTCGTGTTAGAGATGGTAATAATGGAATAAAACAAGGGTTGGATTTACCTGAATCAGACTGTTTTGACGTCAATATTTCTTTGAAGTTAACAAGAAAGAAGACAAATGCGGTGAAAGAACTACTTAAAGACAAAAACCATTATCGAATGGTATCTTCTACACAGCCTTTTGATTTTTTACCACTCAAAAACAAGAAAGCGGAACCTACAAGATTTTATGAATTGAATTTTCGAATAGTTAGATTCCCTATATCAGAAGATATCTATGAAACTGTAGTTACAAATCTAGATGAAGACAGGTATCCAGCGATTGAAATAAAGAAACTATATGCGTCTCGTTGGGGAATCGAAACATCGTTTAGAGATTTAAAATATACAGTTGGCTTGTTAAATTTTCACTCAAAAAAGGTGATGTGTATCCTTCAAGAAATCTACGCACATATGATAATGTATAACTTTGCTGAAATGATTACCTCGCACGTAGCCATTGAAAAAAAGCAAAGAAAGTATACATATAAAGCCAATTTTTCAGTTGCTACACATATATGTAGATTGTTCTATCGAGAAAAAACAACACCACCGGATTTAGAAGCCATTATAGCAAAGAATCTCATTCCTATAAGACCTGACCGTCATCGAGAACGAAATGTAAAAGCTAAGATTTTTCAAGGCTTCTTATATAGAGTAGCATAAGTTGCATCAATTTCATATGTTTTTTAGACAGATGTGAATCTGTCTATTTGTGTTGCCCTTGAAATGCAAAAAAGGCTGAAGAAACAATTTCTCCAACCTTTTTAATAATGTTTTTGTCATAAAGCAATCTTAACTTAGTGACATTGCCTTCCCGCCCTATCGACACCTTTTATATCTGCCGCCATATGCGGGCCCATGAAGCTTCCCTTGGATGGGAGCATCGGATCACCTGCCATTCCTTCCGGCATGCTTTTGGTACCCATCTCTATGAAAATGGGGCGGACCTTCTGACCATCAAAAATCTTATGGGGCATAAGTCTCTGGACTCCACTCTCATCTATATCCATCTGGCTTCTTACCAGGCCAGAAATGTATCCTCTCCTTTTGACCGGATCGGAGGTGGTTCCATTGAGTAACCTCAAGATCCAGAAGATATGGCAGGATTCCTATGAGGATTACTGTCAGTCCGGACATTTCCAGTCTGATGAACAGAGAAAAGCTTCCCGCGCGATCCTCGCCTGCAAGTCCAGCAGGCTTGGCATCAATGTCAGCGAGTGCAGGGAATGCGGATACATGGAGTTCCACAATAATTCCTGCCGCAACCGGAACTGTCCCAACTGTCAGGCTGTCCTGAAAGAGATCTGGGTTGATAAACGCAGGGCGGAAGTCATTGACTCCCCTTACTTCCATGTGGTGTTTACACTTCCACACGAACTCAGCCCTCTGATCTACTGTAATCAAAAGCTTCTTTACGGGCTGCTCCATAAATGCTGTGCCGAAACTCTTCTGGAACTGTCTGCCGACAAAAAATACCTTGGGGCACAGCCCGGGATCATCCAGGTGCTCCACACCTGGAACCAGGAACTGGACTATCATGTCCATATGCACTGTATCGTCTCCGGGGGAGGCCTTACTCCTGACCGCAGGATCCGGAAGTCTTCCGCAAAGTTTTTCATCCCGGTCAGAGTCCTCCGGGATAAGTTTCAGGGAAAATATCTCGCCCTCCTGGAGGCTCTGCATCAGCAGGAGAAACTTGTTTTTTCTTCCTCCTGCAGGGAATTGCAGGAGAACAGCATCTGGCAGGAGTTCAAAAACAGCCTTTATGGAAAAGACTGGTGCCCTTACATCAAGGAGACCTTCAACGGCTTTGGTAACGCCATCGAATATCTGGGGCGCTATACCCACCAGGTCGCAATCTCCAACAGCAGGATCCTTTCCGTCACGGAAACAAAGGTTGTCTTCTCTGCACGGGGCAGGAAACCCGGTGATCCGAAACGGCAGATCACTCTCAGCCACGAAGAGTTTATCCGGCGTTTCCTGCTGCATGTGCTCCCCGCCGGTTTCCAGAAGATCCGCTATTATGGATTCCTCAATAACCGGATGAAGTCCAGAAATCTGAAACTGATCTTCCGGCTCCAGGGGTGCCAGAGATTCCGCCAGCGCTATGCAGGTTTCTCCATGGCAGAACTGCTCAAAGCAGTATGGAACATAGATCTGGCTGGCTGTCCGGAATGCTGCCGTGCTTCCATGCAGCAGCTGGGGAGGAGCCATGCTCCTTTCCCATAAACGAAAGCTCTTTTCATACCGATTTTTTAAGGCCTCCCTTTGGAAGGTCTGCGAAGCATGCCCGAAAATCCATTTGACGTCAAGAACTCATCCCATCTTCCGTTTTTTTATATGGAATATGAACTTTTTCGGCTCACCGGAAAGATACAATCCCCATAGGTTTCCCGGCTGACCGTCCGCGAATTGGTACAATTGGAAAGAATCACATTCAGAGCAGTTCAGTGTTACTCAGAACTGCTCTTTTTCTCGCTCTGAATCTGATACTTTCCTAAAGAATTATACAATAATATTTTTTAAATGAATAGAAAGAAAATGAAAAATTGCACATAATGTACAATAAATATGCTAAAAAAAATTAACTCTGTTCTTTTGATTGGTAATGATTACGATATTTGATGAAAAATATTGAAATGATATGGAAGTATTGCATAAACCACATGGATGATATAAAATATGTATGCAACTGGAAAATGGCATAATCAAAAAAGAGGAAAGGAAATGAAAAGATGAAAGGATGGAAAAGATTTTTAAGTCTCCTGTTAGGTCTGTGCATGTTGTTTCAGACGATCGGGATGACAGCCGTTGCTGCAAAAGAGGAAGAACCAGAAGAGTACACAACGACAATCAGCCATAAGCAGCAAAGTGGAGAAACAAATTTCTTTAAATTTGCCGATGGCAAATGGGAGGCCGGGAATGATACACATACGTGGTCAAAACCAGTCGATACTGCAAAACCGGGAGATACATATTATGAGGTGACTTTTAACGGTCACAAGATTGATGTGTATGCCGGAAAAAATTATATGATGGGAAAAGTAAAGTGTATAGTAGATGGTAAAGACTGTGGGGAATTTAGTCTTTACAATCCACAGAATATCAATTCGACTAAGATTACGACAATTGATGAATTGACAGAAGGACAGCACAAGTTAAGAGTAGAGGCAACGGGAGAACGAGATGCAGCAGGAAAAGGAGCTTTGCAAATTGATGCCGCGCAGGTAGTTGTATACCACAATCGTTATGCAATCACAGAGATTACTCCGGAAGAATCAACGCTAACATTGACAGAGGGGGCAGAACATGAGCTTGCGTTTGATGTAAAACCTTCCTATGCAAGCAAAGAAGATGTGACAATCACTTCCAGTGATAAAGATATCGTAGAAGTTACAGAAGACGGAAAGTTACTTGCGGAAAAAGTGGGAGAGGCAACAATTACATTAGCTTCCGAGAAAGATGGTAAGAGTGCAACTGTTAAAGTGAAAGTGACAGAAGGTGACAGAGAGCTTGGTGGAACAATCGTGGACAGCAATCTGCAGTATCCAACTGCGGATAAATATGAGACAGTAAAGAGTATGTCACAGAGAACAAGTGAGACATTATCTGCATGGAAAAATGATACAGCAGTTTCTCAGATTTCTTTATATACAAAAGATGTGAGAGTGAAAAATGTCTCTGTGGAAGTCAGTGATTTCAAAGCAGAGGACGGAAAAACAATTGACAAGAAAAATGTGGAAGCGATATTTATCAAATCTGTGCAGGCATATACCGGAATGCCGGGATATGGTGATCCATCTCGTCCAGTTCCAGAAGGAAACCGAAAAGAGGCGAACGAGGTACTTTATCAGACGACACCAATTGATATTCCATCCAAAAGTTTGCAAAATATCTGGCTGTCTATAAATGTTCCGAAAGATGCGAAAGCCGGAACTTACACGGGAACAGTGAGTGTAAAAGCAGAAGGTGTAGAGAAAGAATTAAAATTTGAATACACATTGAAAGTAGCGGATGCAACACTTGCAGATGCAACAGAGTTTAAAGATGGATTCGACATGGAATTATGGCAGAATCCATATCGAGTGGCAGAATATTATGATGTAAAGCCATTTTCTAAAGAACATTTTGATATTTTGAAACCACACATGGAAAAATATAAATCTGTCGGCGGACATGCAATCACAACAACAATTGTAGATGATGCGTGGGCAGGACAGACATATGGAGAAGGAACGATAAAATATCAATCTATGATCAAGTGGATCAAAGAGAAAGATGGAAGTTTTACATTTGATTATACGGATTTTGATGCGTGGATCAAATTTAACAAAGATCTTGGAATCGGGGATAAGATTATCTGCTATAGCATTGCTCCATGGAATAATCAGGTGACATATTTTGACAAAGGACAAAACAAAAATATAACGACACCATTGAAAGTGGGTGAAGCTACATGGACAAATATGTGGACGATATTCTTTACAGATTTGATGAAGCACATGGAAGAAAAAGGATGGAAAGATGAGACATATATCGGAATCGATGAGCGTGGCATGGATATGCGTGCATTCGATTTACTTGACAAGATTTTAGGAGAAGATGGCAAACCATTTTTGACAGCAGGTGCAATGGATCATATTGATTCTAAACATGATCTTGCGATGCGCATCGATGACTTGAATGTTGGTTCTATGGCGATAAAATCCCATAAGAGCACATTTGACAAGTTAGTTGCAGAGCGTGAGGTAGCAGGAATGCGCACAACGGTCTACACATGTACCGGACATCAGCCAGGAAACTTTTCATTGAGTGCACCGGGCGAGAGCTATTGGACAATGATGTACTCTTATTCTGTAGGAGGACAAGGATATCTTCGTTGGGCGTATGATTCCTGGGTAGCAGATCCGTTGAAAGATACGACTCACAATGCATTTGAAGCCGGAGATTGTTTCTTGATATTCCCAGATGAAAAAGATACAAAGAATCCGCAGCCGAAATCAAGTCTCAGACTTGAAAAAATGGCAGAAGGTGTCAGAGATGTCAATAAACTAATGCAGATGAAAAAAGAAGTGACTGCAATGGGGGATGAAGTAGATGCTTTGATGAAGACAATCAAAGCCAGCTATGCAGTATCAGGATATTATCTGACAGAGGACGGAAAAACTGCTCTTGCAAATGATATGAAGGTAGTCAAAGAGGGGATTGCCGAACTGACTGAAAAGTATGTAGATTACAAAGAGAACGGAACAACAGAGGTTAAATCGATTACGATTGAACAGGGTGTAAAGGCAGATGTGACATTGGGAACAACATTGCAGTTGAAAGCAAACTTACAGCCGGAAACGCTTTTGGATAAAGATGTTACATGGAAATCAGAAAAACCAACAATCGCGACTGTATCAAAAGACGGCTTGGTTACTACGAAGAAGACAGGTGTTACAAAAATTACAGCGACATCTGTACAGGATACAGATAAAAAAGCTGAGATTGAGATTACAGTAAAAGCGGTGGAAGTTGATGCAAAAGCGCAGAAATATTATTATACGTTTGAAGATAATAAGGTAGAAGACAAGTGGGGCGACCGTGATGGTACAATCAGCGGAGCGACTTTTGCGAATGGAAAATCTGGAAAGGCACTCAAAATTGCAGATGAACAGAAGGTAACATTTACAGAAAATAAAGAATTGAAAGATACTTGGACAGTTGGATACTGGATATACAATACAGGAACAACCTCTGGAAGGAATTCTGTTCTGACAAGCACAGATAGCGTTCGGTCATTTGATAACAGTATTGCGGCAGATAATGTAAAAGCCGGTGTTCATGTAAAATCTGGAAATGGTGGTTATCTGACATTCCCGTATAATGTTCCAACTGGAAAATGGGTACATCTGACATGGACAAATGATAAGACAAATGGTTTGAGTCTGTATGCAAACGGTCAACTGATCCAGACAAACAACTGGACAAAATCGAATGATTTTATTGCCCCGATCGATGTAATCGGGGGCGAAGGATTCACAGGAATGATTGATGAACTGAAAGTTTATAATGGTGCATTGAATGCGGCGGAAGTACAGGCTTCTATGAAAGTGGAAGGTTTAAATATCACTGAGACAGATGTGAATATGTATGTGGGCGAGACACATGAAATCATTACAGACCTTGTATCAGACAGCACAGACAAGAAAATTACGTATCAATCAGACAATGAAAAAGTTGCAACAGTAAATGACGAGGGAATTGTGACTGCACATAAAAAAGGAACAGCTGTGATTACTGTCAAGGGAGGCGGTTTCACAGAGAAAGTAACTGTTCATGTACAGAAGAAATTAGAGATTCGATATACAATTCCACAGTATGTGCTTCCAGAGGCAAATTTATCTGATATTGATAAACCGACAGATAAAAATAGTCAATATCTGGGACAGCCGGATATGGTCGCACTGAAAGATAACAAGACTTTGATTACAGCTTATCCACAGGGACATGGATGTGGATCGCTCGTAATGCAGGTCAGCATAGATGCCGGTGAGACATGGACAAAGAAAACAGACATTCCAGCTGGATGGAAAAATTCTTTGGAAACACCAACGATGTATCGTTTGGACATGACAGATGGTTCTGAGAAACTTGTTTTGATTACAGGACGTCCGAATTGGCATAAAAATACAAAAGGTGGATGGGATATGTCTGTATCTGATGACGGTGGAAAAACATGGTCAGAACCGGTTACATACCAGTCAAAACGAAGTAATGGAGAAGGCGGAGAGGAGGAAAACTTCTCAACAGTTGCCATGGCGAGTCTTGTACAATTGAAAGATAAAGATGGAAAATTTATTGACAAATGGATGGGAGTTTACCATGATAGCACATTTGTAAACTATAAGAGTTATTTGACATTTGACAAAGACGGAGCACCACAGTGGAGTTATCCGGAACCATATTTATCAGAGTACCGTTCAATTGAGTCGGCAGCTCAGATGTGTGAGATAGGAATGTTCCGTTCACCAGACGGAGAGCGTATTGTAGCGTTGGCAAGAAGCCAGTCCCATAAACATAAATCTCTGATATTCTATTCAGATGATGAAGGTGAGACGTGGAGCAAACCAGAAGAACTGCAAGGTGCACTTCAGGGAGAACGTCATAAAGCTGTTTATGATCCAATCAGTGGAAGACTGCTTATTACATTCCGTGAGATTACATTGGATTATAACAAAAATGGTGTAATTGAAGATGGAGACTGGATGGCAGGAGACTGGATTGCCTGGGTTGGAACATATGATGACTTAATGAAACAAAATGAAGGTCAGTACCGAATCCTGTTAGATGAGGACTGGGCAAAGAGTGCAAAATCAGGAGATACCGGATATACGGGCTTAGTTGTATTGCCAGATGGAACATTTGTGATGGATTCTTATGGGCACTGGGATAAAGAGTATTCTGAAAACTGGACAGGTGGAGTTACTACAGATCTTTGCTACATTAGACAGGCGAAATTTACATTGGGTGAGATTGATCTGCGTGCAGGATTGGTAGACAAGACAGCTCTTGGAGAAGCGATTGAAAAATATGGAAATGTCGATGATAGCAAGTACACAGAGGATTCTTATGCGGCATATAAAGAAGTTTTTGAGAATGCAAAAGCAGTATATGAAAGTAGAAAAGTACAGCAGATTCAAGTAGATGACGCAGTGAAAGCGTTAGAGGATGCTTATAAAGGACTTACACAAAACAAACCTGTAGATCCAGAAAATCCAGAGCTTGAAAAGGCAAGAAAAGCATTGGAAACGAAACTTGCAGAAGCCAAAGGCATTGATCAGAACCTCTATACAGAGGAAACATCGAGAGCTTTTCAGAAAGCAATTGACAATGCGGAGGCAGTTCTCGCAGATGAGAAGGCATCTTTGGAGGCATTAAATGGAGCATTTAACGGATTGGTAAGTGCGATGGATAGGTTGGAAGAAAAAGGAGATCCGAATCCAAATCCAGACCCAAAACCGGATACGAAACCAGATCCAAAGCCAGATTCAAAACCGGATAAAGATCCACAAAAACCATCGAAAGGTGATAGTGGAAAAATACCGGTGAAGACTGGAGATGCGACTTCGGCAGGTGCGTGGGGAATTCTGGTAGTTGTGTCAGTTGTTTTGGCAGTTGGAATCTCTCAAAGAAAACGCTTTACAAAAAAATAAAAATTACAGTTGACAGAACCAAAAAAGTTGACTATAGTATTTTATAGATAAAAGGGAGTAACTAGCGTTACTAAACGTTTACGATGTCGTCAATACGATGAATTTCATCCGTATCGTAATGAAATAGTGAGACTTTTATTGCATAATTAACGTGCAATAAAGGTCTCTTTTTATTCTCTTTTGTAATTTTTTATAAAAAGGGTGAAAATGTAAACAATAGAGACTAGGTAGTGCACGGAAGAATGGAGGATTTTGGAATGAAAAATTATTATCAGCTCTCACAAAATGAAGTGAGGCGGGAAGTCAATGGAAAAGAAGAGGCATTGACTTCAAGTGAAGTGCAGCAGAACCAGGAAAAGTATGGTCTGAATGAACTTGTAGAAGGAAAAAAGAAAAGTACGATTCAGATATTTCTGGAGCAGTTCAAGGATTTCCTTGTCATTATTTTGATTGTTGCAGCAGTCGTATCGGGGATACTTGGAGATGCAGAGAGTGCAATTGTTATTTTGATCGTAATTACGATTAACGCAATTCTTGGAACGGTTCAGACAGTAAAGGCAGAACAGTCGTTGAATAGTCTGAAAGAATTATCGGCGCCACTTGCGAAGGTACTCCGTGATGGCAATGTGATTCAGATTCCGTCAAAAGAGGTAACAATCGGTGACGAAGTTTTTCTGGAAGCAGGAGATTATGTTCCGGCTGATGGACGTATTTTGACAAATGCGAGTTTGAAAATTGACGAAAGTGCACTGACAGGAGAAAGTCTTGCGGTAGAAAAGTCAGAAGATACGATTACTGGCGAAGTGCCATTAGGTGACCAAACCAATATGGTATTCTCAGGAAGTTTTGTGACATATGGACGTGGTTCTTTCCTTGTAACAGCTATTGGAATGGATACAGAGGTAGGTAAGATTGCTACACTTTTGAAGACGACATCTGAAAAGAAAACACCTCTTCAGATGAACTTAGATGAATTTGGAAAGAAATTATCAATTGTAATTTTAATTTTCTGTGGCATTTTGTTTGGTGTAAATGTATTTCAGGGAGTCAACATCGGAGATTCCTTTATGTTTGCAGTAGCACTGGCTGTTGCAGCGATTCCGGAAGCGCTTAGCTCTATCGTGACGATCGTGCTGTCATTTGGAACACAGAAGATGGCAAAAGAGCATGCAATTATCCGTAAATTACAGGCAGTGGAAGGTCTTGGAAGTGTATCGATTATCTGTTCTGACAAAACTGGAACATTGACTCAGAACCGTATGACTGTAGAAGATTATTATGTAAATGGAAAACGAATTCCGGCGGCAGAGATTGACCGTCAGGCGCTTGGACAAAAAGAACTTTTAAGATATAGTATTTTATGTAATGACTCTACAAATGTAGATGGTGTGGAAATTGGGGATCCGACAGAGACAGCCCTGATTAATCTAGGAACAAAGCTTGGAGCAGAAGCAGGGTATGTAAGGGGAAAATTCCCTCGTACAAGTGAGATTCCGTTTGACAGCGACAGAAAATTAATGTCTACAGCACATGTGCTGGAGAATGGACCGGTTATGGTGACAAAAGGTGCGGTGGATGTACTTTTAAATCGTGTTACAAAGATTCAAAAGGGAACAGAAGTCTGTCAGATTACACAGGAAGATAAAGAAGCGATTGAAAATCAGAATCAGGAATTTTCAAGAAGTGGTTTGCGAGTACTTGCGTTTGCATATAAACCGATTCAAAAAGATCAGGTGCTGCAGTTAGAAGATGAGGATGACTTGATATTTGTGGGATTGATTTCGATGATGGATCCGCCGCGAGAAGAGTCTAAGGCAGCAGTTGCAGATTGTATCCGTGCGGGAATCAAGCCTATTATGATTACGGGAGACCATAAAGTAACAGCGGCAGCTATCGCAAAACGAATTGGTATTTTGAAAGATGAATCAGAAGCGTGTGAAGGCTCTGTGATTGATAATATGTCTGATGAAGAATTGATGGATTTTGTAGATGGAATTTCCGTATATGCGAGAGTTTCTCCAGAACATAAGATTCGTATCGTGCGTGCATGGCAGAATAAAGGAAATATTGTTGCGATGACAGGTGACGGTGTAAATGATGCCCCGGCATTGAAGCAGGCGGATATCGGTGTTGCGATGGGAATTACAGGAAGTGAAGTATCAAAAGACGCAGCGGCAATGGTATTGACAGATGATAATTTTGCAACTATCATCAAAGCAGTTGAAAATGGAAGAAATGTATATAAAAACATCAAGGGTTCTATTCAGTTCCTGCTCTCAGGTAACTTTGGTGGAATTCTTGCAGTATTATATGCTTCGCTGGCAGGACTTCCGGTTCCGTTTGCCCCGGTACATCTGTTGTTTATCAACTTGTTGACAGACAGTCTTCCGGCAATCGCGCTTGGACTGGAGCCGCATACAAAGACTGTCATGGATGAGAAACCGCGTCCGATGAATGAATCGATTCTGACAAAGGACTTTTTGATTAAGGTTGGAACAGAAGGTTTCTGTATTGGTCTGATGACAATGTTAGCATTTTTGATTGGTTACCGTGGCGGTGATGCAGTGCTTGCAAGTACGATGGCATTTGGTACATTATGTACAGGAAGACTTGTACATGGATTTAACTGTAAATCAGACAGACCGATGATGTTCAGTAAAAAATTGTGGAATAATATTTATTTGATTGGTGCATTTTTGATTGGCTTTGTATTGATTACAAGTGTATTGACAATTCCAGCATTACAGAATGTATTTAAGGTTGTTCCGTTGAATGTGACACAATTATTTACTGTTTATGGTCTTGCACTTTTGAATCTTCCAGTGATTCAGCTTCTGAAATGGATTCGTAAAAGACGATAGGAAGGCGAGTAAATGAATTTGGATAAGGAAACGATTAAGAAAATAAGAGGATTGATTGTTTTTACAGCAATTATACTGATTGGGCTATGGAACTACGAAGTAGTGCTAGATGGTCTTGGTTTTATCGGCAGAGTAATTTTCCCGTTTGTACTTGGTGGTGCGATTGCATTTGTACTCAATGTGCCAATGCATTTCATTGAGGAAAAGTTTTTCGGAAATAAGAAAATGAAGGAGAATAAATGGGCAAAGAAATTTGCCAGACCTGCAAGCTTTCTGATTACGATTTTGTTTGTACTTGGAATCATTGGAATCGTTGTGTTTGTCGTAGCGCCGGCGCTGGGAGATACGGCGATGAATCTTGGAAGAAATATTCAGGCGTTCATTCCGCAAGTACAGGAGTGGGCGGAAAATATTTTTCAGGATAATAAGGAAATCGTGAAGTGGATTGGCAGTATGGAGTTCAAGTGGGATGAGATGATTAAAAGCGGTATTGATTTCTTTAAAAATGGTGCTGGAAGCGTGCTTGGATCTACATTTGAGGCTGCAAAAAGTATTGTAAGTGGTGTGACGACATTCTTTATTGCTTTTGTATTTTCGTGTTATATTCTGCTTCAGAAAGAAAAGTTAAACGTACAGGTTCGCAAGGTGATGTACGCATTTATGCCAAAGGACTGGACAGAGATTTTGCTTGCGCTTAGCTCACTGACGTATAAGACTTTTTCTAATTTCTTAACCGGACAGTGTGTTGAGGCAATTATTCTTGGAAGTATGTTTTTTGTGGCGATGACAATTTTTGGAATGCCATATGCACTGTTGATTGGAATCCTGATTTCATTTACGGCATTAATTCCGATTTTTGGAGCATTTATCGGATGTGTAATCGGAGCACTTTTGATCTTTATGGTGAATCCGATGCAGGCATTGATCTTCGTGGTAATGTTCCTTGTATTACAGCAGATCGAAGGAAATTTGATTTATCCGCATGTCGTTGGAAATTCTGTGGGGCTGCCGTCTATCTGGGTGCTTGTTGCAGTCAGTATTGGAGCGAGCTTGATGGGCATTGTCGGAATGTTGATTTTTATTCCGATTGCTTCGGTGGTTTATACATTGTTTCGTGGAATTGTACATCGGAGATTGAAAGAAAAAGAGATAGAAGTTTAAATTGGGGACGTAGTAAAATTTAATTTTACTACGTCCCCAATTGAGTATTGTGGTGTCCCAAAACGAAAATAGCCCTGTCCCTTTTTGACAAGTTAAAAAAAATTTATTAAAATAAATTTGTAGTTTTTTGAAAAATTTTTAGAGGTAAAATAATAAAATGGAAAAAGATTTTCAAAAGTATGAGTATAAAGTAAATGACAACAAAGCCCGAATTACAGGAGCTTTTTGGAATAGTATGGCTATAGAAGTACCAGAAAAAATTGATGGATTTGAGGTGACGGAGATAGGAGATTATGCATTTTCGCAACCAATCGGGGACGTAGTAAAATTAAATTTTACTACGTCCCCGATTGAAGAAATCATCCTTCCAAACTCTATTAAAAAAATTGGGCGATATGCATTTTACAATTGCCACAATTTAAGGAGAATACAATTTTACAATACGTTGAAAGATATCGGTGCGGGAGCATTTACGGGGTGTCACAAGGTGAGGGAGATTGATGTGACTTTTGTGGAGAATGAGAGGTCTTGTCTGCGTGAGCTTTTGATGGAACTTCCAGAGGAGCAGACAATTTTTTATCACAGTAAACAGGGGGAAGCGAAACTGATATTCCCAGAGTTTTTTGAGGAGGCGGTCGAAAATACGCCTGCGAGGATTTTGGAGACACACACGCATGGCAGTGGTATGATGTACCGGAATTGTTTTGTTCGGCAAGAACTTCAGTTTCATCTGTACGATGAGCGGTTTGAATGGGCAAAAGGAAGGGAATATGAAGATACGTTATTTCGGCTTGTGTTCGGAAGGCTTTTATATCCGTATCAGTTAAGTGAGAAGGCAAAGAAAAAATATATAAGCTTTTTGAAGGAGCACATTGAAACATGCATAAAATGGGCAGCGGAAGAGATGCGGGAGAAAGAATGTAAATTTTTGGCAGAGCATTGTATTTCAGAGCAAAAGACGCTGGAGTATTTAATCGAGCAGGTTAATAAAAAAAACAGAGTGGAACTTACAAGCTATCTGATGGAGTTAAGGCGTCAGAAATTTCAAGCGAAAAGGAAGATATTTGAACTATGAACCCGATTCAAAAACAACAGCAAAAAGAACTGGAGAAAATCGAGATTTGCATAGATATTTTGAAAAATGCACGGAATGAGCTATATTTGTCCATGCGCTTTTTTGATGTGATTTTAAGTGGATTTGAGTTTCTGCCGGACACGAAGATTTCCGGTATTGGGACGGATGGATTTACAGTTTATTTTTATCCAGACTATCTGATTGGGCTGTACCAGAGGACGCCGGTGCAAGTAAACCGTGCGTATCTTCATATGATTTTTCACTGTCTTTTCGGGCATTTGAAACAGCCGGACCATGCGGATGAACAGTATTGGAATCTAGCTTGTGATATTGTTGTGGAGTCAATCATAGATGAACTCAATGAGCACAGTGTCCGCAAATATGTGCCTCCATATCGAAAGGGAGTTTACCAAAAATTGAGAGAAAAGATGGAAGTGTTGACGCCAAAAGGGGTGTACCGGGAATTGCTGGGGATGCATTTAGAAGAAGAGCATTGTGGAAAAATGCAGGAAGAATTTTTTGTGGATGATCATGTTTTGTGGAACGAGAATGTGCCCCCTGAAAAATGCGTGGAGCGGGAGAAAAAGTGGAAAGAGCAAAATGAGAAATTGCAGACGGAGATGGAGACATTTTCAAAGGAGGCTTCTGAGAATGCGGAAAATATTTTAAATCAAGTACAGATTGAAAATCGTAACCGATATGACTATCGAAAGTTTTTGGAAAAGTTTGCGATTTTAAAAGAGGAAATGCAGGTGGATCAGGATAGCTTTGATTATATTTTTTATAATTACGGAATGGAAATGTACGGGAATATGCCGTTGATTGAGCCACAGGAAACAAAAGAATTGCGTAAAATTGAAGATTTTGTCATTGCGATTGACACATCGATGTCTTGTAAAGAAGAGTTAATAAAAAAATTTCTGGAGGAAACGTTCAATATTTTGGGTAAATCAGAAAGTTTCTTTCGAAAAATAAATGTACATGTCATTCAGTGCGATGATAAAGTACAGTCGGATGTAGTGATTACAAATCGGCAGGAATTGGATGAATATATGGAGCATTTTGAGGTAAAAGGATTTGGAGGGACGGATTTTCGTCCGGTGTTTGGATATGTCAACCAATTGCTAAAGGCGAAAGCATTTCACAGATTAAAAGGGTTAATTTATTTTACGGATGGGTATGGAACATTTCCGGCAAAGCGTCCAAACTATGAGGTTGCATTTGTATTTCTAAAAGAAGATTATCGGGATGTGGATGTGCCGGTTTGGGCGATAAAATTGATTATAGAACCGGAAGAGTTGGAGGAAAAGAGGATAGAATGAATATAAAGAGAGCAAAACAAGAAATAAAACATGCAATAGAGGCATATTTGTTAAAGGATGAAGAAGGAAATTATGAGATTCCATCGCAGAGACAGCGGCCGATTTTTCTGATTGGGGCGCCGGGAATTGGAAAAACGCAGATCATGGAGCAGATTTCTAAAGAGTGTGAAATTGGTCTTGTCGCATATACAATTACGCACCATACGAGACAGAGCGCTATCGGGCTTCCGTTTATCTCAAAGCACATATATGGTGGAAATGAATATTCAGTGACGGAATATACAATGAGCGAAATTGTTGCATCGGTGTACAATAAAATTGAAGAAAGTGGACTCGAAGAAGGAATTTTGTTTATCGACGAGATCAACTGTGTTTCGGAGACATTGGCTCCGGCGATGCTGCAGTTTCTTCAATATAAAACATTTGGAAATCATGCCATTCCGGAAGGGTGGATTATTGTGGCTGCGGGAAACCCACCGGAATATAACAAATCAGTGCGTGAGTTTGACGTGGTGACGATGGATCGTGTGAAGAAAATTGAGGTGGAGCCGGATTTTTCGGTTTGGAAAGAATATGCGTATGTGCAGGATATTCACCCGGCGGTGATTTCTTATCTGACAACGAGAGTAGCATATTTCTATCAGATGGAGACAACTGTGGATGGAATGTTGTTTGCAACTCCGCGAGGATGGGAGGATTTGTCACGTCTGATTCAGGTATATGAAAAACTCGAAATCACAGTAGACCGGGAGGTTGTAGTGCAGTATATTCAGTATCCGAAGATAGCAAAAGATTTTGCAAATTATTTGGAGCTTTATTATAAATATCAGGCAGATTACCAGATTGATCAGGTGATGCAGGGGAAAATCGATCCGATTCTTGTGAAAAAAGTCGGACATGCATCGTTTGATGAAAAGTTAAGTGTTGTAAGTCTTGTACTTGCAAAGACGGTAGAGGCATTTCGACAGATATACAAGAAAGAAGCGAGTATTACGGTTATGTTTGAAAAACTGAAGGAATATAAAAGTGGGGCACTATCTCTGAAACAGATTTGTGAGGAGATGGAGCAGACATTGAAGTCAAAGAAAAAAGCAAAAATACTAAACCGTGAAGAAGGGTATGCGTTGAAGCAGACAATTGAGAAATTGGAGCAATATGAAAAGTTACTAAAAGAAGCGGGAAATCCGGAACATGAAGTGGCATTTGAACTTGTGAAAAAGGAATTTGCCAAAGAAAATGAGGCGTATCAAAAAGAACTGGATGCAGCAGGACAAATGTTGGAGTATGGATTTGATTTTATGGAGATTGTATTTGGCAATAGTCAGGAGATGACTGTGTTTGTGACAGAGCTGAACACTAATTTTTACAGCGTACAGTTTTTGCAAAATTATGAGTGCGAGCGTTATTATCAATATAACAAGAATCTGCTATTTGATGAGAAGAGAAGAAATATACTGAACCGGATTGATAATTTGGTTACAGTTCACACATCAGTCAATAGTAAATGAGTTCATGTTTACATGAGGACTCATTTACTGCGACTGGCGTGGCGTGAACAGGAACATAAGTTGAAAACCTCCTGCATACATTTTATAAAAAATAAATGTGGTGAACTGATGCTAAATTATCTTTGGGCAGGTATGATTGTAATTGGAATTTTGTTTGGAGCATTTAACGGAAAGATGCCGGAAATTACGAATGCGGCATTGGATTCTTCTAAGGAGGCAGTGACGCTTTGTATTACGATGATGGGAGTGATGTCTTTTTGGGTCGGTTTGATGGAAATAGCAACAAAGGCAGGAATCATCAAGGCAGCATCGAGAAAAATCCAACCGATTGTGCGGATTTTGTTCCCTGATATTCCAAGAGGGCATAAAGCGAATGAACATATTACAACAAATATGATTGCTAATTTTCTGGGACTTGGCTGGGCAGCGACACCGGCAGGATTAATGGCGATGAAGAGTCTTCAGGAAATCAATCCCAATCGGGATAAGACAATTGCAAGCCGGGATATGTGTACATTTTTAATTCTGAATATTTCCTCATTGCAGTTGATACCGATTAATATTATCGCATATCGCAGCCAATATGGAAGTGTGAACCCGGCTGGGATTGTAGGTGCTGGGATTGTGGCGACTACAATCAGCACGGCTGTGGGGGTGGTGTTTGCGATGATGATGGGGAGAGGGCGGAGAGTTTGAAATTTTTAAGAAATATTTTGAGCGTGAAAGTTGTATGTTTACAATAGGCTCAATGAGTGGTATGAAATGAATAGAACTAAACAAAATATTATTTTATGAAAAGGGAGACAGAAGCAGATACAAATGTTATAATGAAGAAAAATTATAGTGAAAGGGGAAGCATGAGCAGATTTGCTCGTAGAAGATTACGATGAACAATTTATTGATTTTAGGTGCTGGCGGATTTGGTCATATGATTCAGGAGACGGCTAAAATACTTGGATACGAAGAGGTTGTATTTTTAGATGATGCTGTTATAGGAACAGACATTATAGGAAAATGCTGTGATTATAAAGCGTTTTTGGAAAAGTATGACACGGCAGTGGCAGGTCTTGGAGATAATGGAATGCGTCTGTATTGGACAGAACAATTGCTGGAGGCTGGATACAATGTTCCGGCAATTATTCATCCGTCTGCAGTAGTAAGCCCGAGTGCAAAGATTGGCGAGGGAAGTTTTATTATGCAGAATGCGGTAGTGAACACAAATACTGTGATTGAGCATGGTGTTTTGGTAAACAGTGGTTCGGTGGTAGACCATGATTCTTTTGTGGGATGCGGCGCACATATCGGTCTTGGAAGTGTAGTAAAGGCGAACTGTACAATTGAGTCAAAGAGAAAAGTAGAAGAGGGCGAAGTTGTATTTTCGACTAGAAGAAAGATTGACGGAGTAGGAAATAACAGAAATCTTGAAGATGCATTGTACGCGTTTGGTTTTGGAACACAGTGCAGTTATGTAAAGCCATTTGGTGAAGGACATATTAATGAGACATATGCAGTATATATGCCGGTAGATGGAGAAGATGAGTTGTGTTATATTTTGCAGAGAGTAAACAACAATGTATTCAAAGATCCTGCCGGAGTTATGGAAAATATTTTCCGTGTGACTGAGTATTTGAGAAATGTGATTCGAGAAGAAGGCGGTGATCCGGATAGGGAGACACTTGCTGCGATTAAAACAAAGAATGGATGTACATATTTTGAAGATAACGAGGGACAACCTTGGAGAAGCTATCACTTCATCCATGATTCGGTATGTTTCCAGTCTGTGGAGAAACCGGAACAGTTCTATCAGTCAGGAAACAGTTTCGGACATTTCTTAAAACAGCTTGGCAATTATCCGGCGTCTGAGTTGAATGAGACAATCCCGGATTTCCACAATACGGTAAAACGATTTGAGGCATTCCAGATGTCGTTAAAGCGTGATATTAAGAACAGAGCAGCTTCTTGCAAGAAAGAAATTGAGTTTGCATTAAATAGAAAAGAGGATTGTGGAGTGCTTGTAAAACAGCAGGAAGAAGGAACACTTCCGTTGCGTGTTACACATAATGACACAAAGTTAAATAATATTTTATTTGATGCAAAGACTGGAAAAGGACTTTGTATTATCGATTTAGATACAATTATGCCTGGTCTTGCGGCAAATGACTTCGGAGATTCGATTCGCTTTGGTGCTGCCACAGCGGCGGAAGATGAGAAGGATCTAGATTTGATTCACTTTGATATTTCTCTGTATGACACATATGTAAAAGGCTATTTGGAAGGTACTGGTGATGTGTTGACACAGGAAGAAAAAGAAAGCTTGCCTTGGGGGGCAAGACTGATGACATTAGAGTGCGGAATCCGTTTCCTGACAGATTATCTTCAGGGAGACACTTACTTTAAAACAGCGTATCCAGAGCACAATCTGGTTCGTGCCCGCACACAGTTCAAATTGGTGGATGAGATGGAGCAGCAGTTTGACAAAATGCAGGAAATCATTCAAAAATATTGTTGAAATATTCAAAAGGGGACGTAGTAAAATTCAATTTTACTACGTCCCCTTTAAGAAATTCTTAATAACCTAATTCTTCGCCAACTAAGATAACTTTGATTCTTCCGGTGTGTCTGGAGTGCCTTGTAATGACAACCTGACAGCACATGCAGTCAGGAGAATTGCAGTTGCCACAATGTCCGACTGCTCCACAAGGAGTTCTTGTTCCGAGACGAGCGGCGTTTGCAGGGGAAGCGACGTTTCTGACGCGGGCAACTCCGGATTCTACATCTGTGACTACTTTGTTCATCCCGACAATGAGGATGACGTGCTCCGGACCGTGAATGAGACAGGCAACGCGGTTACCGTTACCGTCGATATTGATTAACTCTCCGTCAATCGTAACGGCGTTGGAACTCATCAAAAAATAATCTGCCATCGCATTTTTAAAATACATCTCTTTTTTCTCTTCCGGAGTCTTTGCGGTGTTCCGGTCAATTAAAGTCAAAGAAGAATTCTTGACTGTATCTAAAATTCCGATTTCGTTCAATGTCTCAGAACCGCCAAAACCGACGGTGCATCCATCTTTCATCATTTCCATTGCCAATGAAACTGCTTGATTTCGATCATCACAATAGAAAGCCTCGATATTTCTTTTGGAAAAATTTTTGATCATGGTATCTGCAAGTTTTTTGTAAGCTTGTTGTTTTGCACCCATAAAATAACACCTCCTAATTTTCTAAATACTATTTTAGTGCAATAAAAAGGGAAAATCAATGGAGAAAAATATTGCGATTCTAAGCTGAATTGTCTAAAATGAGGAGAGATAAGACAAAATAATGGAGAAAAAATATGAAATACGATTATTTGATTGTGGGAGCAGGACTTTTTGGTGCGGTTTTCGCACATGAAGCAAAGAAAAGTGGAAAAAAATGCCTTGTGATTGAAAAACGAAATCACATTGCCGGAAATATTTATTGTGAGGAAATAGAGGGAATTCAGGTGCACAAGTATGGAGCACATATTTTTCACACGTCCAATAAAGAGGTGTGGGATTATATCAATCAGTTTGCAGAATTTAATCATTATATCAATTCGCCGATTGCTGTTTACAAAGATGAACTTTATAATTTGCCGTTTAATATGAATACATTCAGCAAAATGTGGGGGATCAAAACGCCACAGGAGGCGAAAGAAAAGATTGCGCAGCAGGTGGCTGAGACGGGAATTACAGAGCCAAAGAATCTAGAAGAGCAGGGACTGTCTCTTGTCGGAAAAGATGTGTTTGAAAAACTGGTAAAGGGGTACACCGAAAAACAGTGGGGAAGAGAGTGTAAGGAACTTCCGGCATTTATTATTCGCCGTTTGCCGGTGCGTTTTACCTATGACAACAATTATTTTAATGACCGTTTTCAGGGAATTCCCATTGGCGGATACACAAGAATCGTGGAAAAGATGCTGGATGGGATCCCGGTGAAGACCGATACGGACTATTTTTCCTTTATCAAGGAAAATCCGGACATTGCAGAAAAGACTGTGTTCACAGGCATGATTGATGAGTATTTTTCCTATCAGTTGGGGGCGCTTCAGTATCGTTCGGTAAGATTTGAGACAGAAGTATTGAATACGGACAACTATCAGGGAAATGCAGTTGTGAATTATACGGAAAGAGAGGTTCCGTATACGCGTATTATTGAGCACAAGCATTTTGAGTTTGGAATGCAGGAAAAAACGGTTATTTCAAGAGAGTATTCGCTGGAATGGAAAGTGGGAATGGAACCGTATTATCCGGTAAATGATGAGCAGAACAATCGGCTGTTTGAGCAGTACCAGGAGCTTGCGAAGAAGGAGAGGAATGTGATATTTGGAGGGCGTTTGGGAAGCTACAAATATTATGATATGGATAAGGTGATTGAAGCTGCGCTCAATTTGTGCAGGGAAGAATTAACAAGGGGGTAATATTGATGGAAAGAGATATGACGGTAGGAAATCCTGCAAAAGTGATTTTTAATTTTACGGTTCCAATCTTTTTGGGCAACGTATTTCAGCAGTTTTACAGTATGGCGGATACGATCATAGTTGGAAAGTTTGTTGGAACAAAAGCATTGGCGGCAGTCGGATCGACGGGAACGATTATGTTTCTGATCATTACAAGTCTGATTGGACTGACTGCCGGTTTTACGGTGATGACTGCGCAAAGATTTGGTGCGGGAGATATGAAAGGGATGCGAAAGACTGTTGCGATGGCAGCAGTGCTGTCGGGAGTGATTTCGGTTGTGATTACGATTATAAGTATGCTGGGAATGCATAAGCTTTTGACATTCATGAATACACCGTCTGATATTTTTGCAGATGCCTATCAATATATTATGATTATCTGTGCAGGGATTGTGGCACAGGTGCTTTATAATCTGCTGTCAAGTATTTTGCGTGCACTTGGAAACAGTAAGGTGCCGTTGTATTTTCTGATTTTGGCAGCACTGCTTAATATTGTCTTGGATTTGGTATTTATTATCGTGTTCCATATGGGAGCGGCGGGAGCTGCGTATGCGACTGTTATTTCACAAGGAGTATCCGGAATTCTTTGCCTTGTGTATATTATAAAGGCAGTTCCGGTGCTTAAGATGCATCGTGAGGACTGGACAATGGATTGGAAAATGGCAAGAATTCAGTTGAGTATAGGACTTCCTATGGCATTTCAGTATTCAATCACGGCGATTGGAACAATGATGGTACAGTCTGCGTTGAATGTGCTCGGCTCTACAATGGTAGCTGCATTTACAGCAGCAAGTAAGATTGAGCAGTTGGTATCACAGGCATTCGTTGCTATGGGGACGACGCTTGCAACCTATTCCGCACAAAATGTGGGAGCAGGAAAAATCAAACGTATTCGAGATGGATTTAAGTCAGCAACATTGATTTCATTTGCATATGCAATCGTGACAGGAGTTTTGATTGCTACGGTCGGAAAACATCTGACGGTATTGTTCTTGTCCGGAGACTTGACAAATATCCTTGGTTCTGTAGACATTTATCTGAAATGTGTAGGTGTATTCTTTATCCCTTTGGCAGTGGTCAATTTATATCGAAACGGAATTCAGGGTATGGGATTTGGTTTACTTCCGATGATGGCGGGAATTGCGGAGCTTGTGGGAAGAGGTGTAACAGCAATTGTTGCTTCACGATATAAAAGCTATTTTGGAATCTGTATGGCTAGTCCGGTGGCTTGGATTCTGGCATCGTTATTGCTGATTGCGATGTATTTTTACATAATAAAGAAGAAACTATAAGAAGAAAAGCGGGAACGGAAGTTGTATTATTTATTGATAATTTGAGGGATTTTCTCAGAGAAGGTGATTGATTTAGTATGTTTAGCTAATGAAGTACATATATTTTATAGATTACGAAAACAGGAGTAATTTATGAAGCTTCTTTTATATTTATCAGATTTTATTGTTCCGGTTACTATTTTAGGAATTGTTGCTTATGGTGTATTTAATAAAGTGAATGTATATGATGACTTTATCAAGGGAGCAAAAAGCGGATTTTTTACAGTGATTAAAATTATGCCGACGTTAATCGGACTTATGGTGGCAGTCGGAATATTGAGAGCTTCCGGCTTCTTGGATTTTTTGTCAGAAATAATCGGGAAAATGACGGCATATGTTGGATTTCCATCACAGTTGGTTCCGCTTGCGATTGTGAGAATGTTTTCTTCCTCGGCGGCAACGGGATTGGTACTAGATATATTTAAAGAATATGGCACGGATTCCAGAATTGGTTTGATTGCTTCGATTATGATGAGCTGTACAGAGACAATATTTTACACGATGAGCGTATATTTTATGGCGGCGAAAGTGCGAAAGACCAGATATACACTTGCCGGGGCACTTGCTGCAACGCTGGCTGGGATTATGGCAAGTGTATGGCTGGCAACTAATTGAGGATATGGAGGAGTTAATGGTTTACAGAAATCATTAACTCCTCCATTTTTTTCTTTGTTATATGTTATAATGCAACTATGTAAAATTTGGATGAAAATAACAAAGATGCAGGAGGTTCAATATGAGAGATTATACGTTAGCGCAACAATACGCCCTTGTGGGATTAAATGGACTTGAAAGTATTCACATGGACATGGCGAAAAGTGCTGTAATTCGAGCAATTGCAATGGCCCAGTCTTTGGAACGTTTTTTATCGGAAGATGAGACGGCGGAACAATTGTAGGGGGATGAATCGTTATTAAAATATGAGCCATACACGCATTTCTAAAAATACAATGTACAAACTGCTGAAAAAAACAAATGATATTCGTCAAATTATTCGCGGATTGCGGATTGTATCTCAAAATCAAAGTTGTATAATAAGTCGAACGAAAAATGAGGAAAGGGAGTGAATAGATACGGAAAATTTAGGAACGCAATTATTAGAAGAATTAAACTGCGAGACAGCATTTACTATTCCGATTTTCGGAGGTATTCCTATTTCAGAATCGGTTGTAGTTACCTGGATTATTATGGCAGTCGTCACGTTGCTATGTATCTGCCTCGTTAGGAATCTGTCGGTCGAACGTGTAAGTAAAAAACAGCTTATTTTAGAGACGGCAGTTGGCGGAATGAACCACTTTTTTGAAGAGATTATTGGAAAAGAGGGAAAGAGATACATTCCGTATTTGATGTCAGTTGGCATTTATATTGGAATTGCTAACTTGATAGGGCTTCTAGGATTTAAGCCGCCGGCAAAGGATATGAATGTGACTGCAGCGCTTGCAATTATGAGTATTATTTTAATTGAGTACGCAGGGTTTCATCAGAAAGGGTTAAAGAAATGGGTAAAGAGCTTTGCGGAGCCGATGCCTATTATCGCACCAATCAATGTCCTTGAGATATTTATCAAGCCATTGTCATTGTGCATGCGTCTTTTCGGAAATGTTTTGGGAGCATTTGTAGTAATGGAATTGATCAAGATTATCATGCCGGCTTTACTGCCGATTCCATTCAGTTTTTACTTCGACATTTTCGATGGATTGATTCAGGCGTATGTGTTTGTATTTTTAACATCACTATTTATAAAAGAAGCACTAGAATAATTACAAAAAGAGAAGAAAAGGAGAAATTATTATGTCAACAACATTAATCGCAATTGGAGCAGGTATTGCAGTTTTAACAGGTATTGGAGCAGGTATCGGTATTGGTATCGCAACATCAAAAGCAGTGGATGCAATCGCAAGACAGCCGGAAGCAGAGAGCAAGATCAGTAAATCACTCTTACTTGGATGTGCCTTAGCCGAAGCAACAGCTATTTACGGTTTCGTTATCGCATTATTAATCATCTTATTCTTAAAATAATTTTTATAGTTCACGTATCAGACAACGGTGTGAATATTAACAAATAATATACAGGAAGGCAGGTTATCAGGATGCTTAGTTTAAGTGTTTCAAACCTTGTTATCACCATTATTAACATATTGGTACTGTATTTGCTGCTGAGAAAGTTTTTGTACAAGCCGGTTATGGGAATCATTGAGAAAAGAGATGAAATGATCAAAACTCAGCTTGAAACTGCAAAAAAGACGGAACAGGATGCTATGCAGTTGAAAGCTCAGTATGAGAATTCGTTGAATGATGCACATGACGAATCTTTGAGAATTGTGGAAAATTCAAAGGCAAGAGCACAGGAAGAATATTCAAGAATTGTCAAAGAGGCAGATGAGCAGGCTGGAAAAATCATTGACAATGCGAGAAAGACTGTGGAATTAGACAGAGAAAAAGCAGTGCGCGGCATGGAAAAAGAAGTTGCCAATCTTGCACTTGTGGCAGTTTCAAAAATGCTTGGAGAGCAGAAAAATGCGGCGGCAAATCAGGCACTATACGGACAATTTTTATCCCAGGTAGGTGAGCAAAATGACGCAAACGGCAATTAATTATGCGAAAGTTCTTTATGAGTTAGGAATTGACAAAACGATCATAGAAGAGACAGAAGAAGCTTTCAAGAAAGTGCCAAAGCTTAGAACCTCCCTGATGAGTCCGATTATTCCAATTCAGGTAAAACACAGCATTATAGAAAAAGTATTTCAAAAGGAAATCAAAAATTTCCTGAAAATTTTATGCGACTACCATAGCGTAGAAGTAATTGAAGATATATTTTCCGCATACAAAGAGTACTATAACGAACAGAACGGAATTTTACCGGCAGTTCTTACGTATGTGGATTGCCCTAGTGAACAGCAGTTAGAGCAAATGAAAACATTTTTATGTAAAAAGTATCATGTAAAAGAAGTAGAGTGGCAGCTTGAACAGGATGATAAGCTGCTCGGAGGATTTATTTTGCATGTGAAAGACTATGAATATGACTGGAGTCTGCGTGGCCGTATGAACCAGTTAAGATTGATCTGGAGGTGAAAGTGTGAGCTCAATTAGTTCAGAAGAAATTATTTCTATTTTGAAAAGCGAGATAGAAAATTATGAGTTAGAAACAAAAGACCAGGAGGTCGGAACTGTTATCTGGATCAGTGACGGAATTACAACTGTTTACGGAATTGACCATGCAATGTATGGAGAGATTGTTATCTTTGAAACAGGCGTAAAAGGTATGGTTCAGGATATCAGAAGAAATGAGATCGGTGTCATTTTACTTGGAAAAGACACAGGAATCAAAGAAGGTACAAAGGTAACAAGAACAGGAAAGAAAGCCGGAATTCCGGTTGGAGATGCATACTTAGGAAGAGTTGTGGATGCTCTGGGAGCACCAATTGATGGAAAAGGAGATATTCCTTCTGACGGATACCGTCCGATTGAACAAGAGGCACCTGGAATTATTGATCGTAAATCAGTCAGTGTTCCGCTTGAGACAGGAATCCTGGCAATTGACTCTATGTTCCCGATTGGACGCGGACAGAGAGAGTTGATTATCGGTGACAGACAGACAGGTAAGACATCTATTGCAACAGATACGATCATCAACCAAAAAGGAAAAGATGTTATCTGTATTTATGTTGCAATCGGACAGAAAGCATCTACAATTGCAAAAATTGTATCAACTCTTACAAAAAATGATGCCATGGATTATTCGATTGTTGTATCTGCGACAGCGAGTGATTCTGCACCGTTACAATATATTGCACCGTACTCAGGAACAGCGCTTGCAGAGTATTTTATGCACAAAGGGAAAGATGTGCTGATTGTGTACGATGATTTATCAAAACATGCAGTTGCATATCGTGCATTATCGTTGTTATTGGAACGTTCTCCTGGACGTGAGGCATATCCTGGAGATGTATTTTACTTGCATTCAAGATTGTTGGAACGTTCCAGCAGATTGAGTGATGAGCTTGGTGGTGGTTCGATTACCGCACTTCCGATTATTGAGACACAGGCAGGAGACGTTTCTGCGTATATTCCTACTAACGTAATTTCTATTACAGACGGACAGATTTTCCTTGAGAGTGATCTGTTTTTTGCAGGTATGAGACCGGCAGTCAATGTAGGTCTTTCTGTATCGCGTGTAGGTGGAGCAGCACAGACAAAGGCAATGAAAAAAGTTGCCGGAAGTATCCGTATCGACCTTGCACAGTTCCGTGAGATGGAAGTGTTTACACAGTTTAGTTCGGATTTGGATGCAGCAACAAAAGAGCAGTTACAATATGGTAAAGGTTTGATGGAACTGTTAAAACAACCACTGTGCCATCCAATGAGTTTACATGAACAGGTTATCACGTTGTGCGTGGCAACACATAAAGTATTAGTTGATGTAGAGATTTCAAAAATCAAAGATTTCCAGAAGGATATGCTGAATTTCTTTGAAATAGAACATGCAGAGATTGTAAATGAAATTGAAGAAAAGAAAGTATTGTCCGACGAATTAATTGATAAAATTGTAGAGTTAGCAAAAGAATTCAAGAGCAGGTGTTAGTATGGCAAATACAAGAGAGCTGCAAAGCAGAATGAAAAGTATAAAAGATACGATGAAGATCACGAGTGCTATGCATATGATTGCCTCTTCTAATTTACAGAAAGCGAAAAAGAATTTGGAAGAGACAGAGCCGTATTTTTATACATTGCAAATCATGATTGCCGGTATTCTTGGACATATGCAGGGTGGGATCGAACATCAGTATTTTGATGAGCGCCCGGAGATAAAAGAAGCTGACAGAAAGAAAGGCTATATTGTGGTAACGGCAGATAAAGGTCTTGCAGGAGGATATAACCATAATGTTATCAAGCTGGCTCAGGAGTTTTTGGATAAGCCGGGACATAATGAGTTGTTTGTGCTGGGACAGCTTGGAAGAAGTTATTTTCAAAAGAAAAATGTGGATGTAGATACTTCTTTTAAATACACAGTGCAAAAGCCAACGATGCACCGCGCAAGAGTGATTGCTGAGAAGATGTTAGATTTATTCAATCGAAAAGAATTGGATGAGGTGCATATTATTTATACGAGAATGGAGAATGCCGTGGAGATGGTGGCTGAGACAAAGCAGCTGCTTCCACTTCAGTCAGGAGCATTTTGTGAGGTCCCGGCGGGAATTCAGCTGGATGAGATTCCGATGCTTCCGACACCAAAGGATGTATTGGATTGTATCATTCCGAATTATGTGACTGGATTTATTTACGGATCACTTGTTGAGTCGTTCTGTAGTGAACAGAATTCAAGAATGATGGCAATGGATGGTGCCACAAAGAGTGCAAAAGAAATTTTGCGTAATCTGAATATCGAATTTAACCGAGTGAGACAGGCTGCCATTACGCAGGAGATCACAGAGGTAATCAGTGGTGCAAAAGCACAGAAAAAGAAGAAAGCAAAATAACAGAAGGGAGGTTGCAAACGCATGAATAAAGGGAAAATCGTACAGGTTATGGGACCTGTCGTTGACGTGGAATTTGAAAATAATGATATTCCATATATCAAAGATGCGTTGGAAGTAGATAACAATGGGAAACGCTGCGTGATGGAAGTTGCACAGCACATTGGAAATAATACAGTACGTTGTATCATGCTGAATGCCAGTGAAGGATTGAGCAGAGATATGGAAGTAACTGCAACCGGATCAGGGATTAAAGTACCTGTAGGAGATAAGACATTGGGGCGTTTATTTAACGTTCTTGGAGATACAATTGATGGCGGTGAGTCTTTGGAGAATGAAGAGCATTGGGTAATTCACAGAGATGCTCCTACATTTGAAGAACAAAGTCCTGTAGTAGAAATTTTGGAGACAGGTATCAAAGTTATCGATCTTTTGGCTCCATATGCAAAAGGTGGTAAGATTGGTCTGTTCGGTGGTGCCGGTGTAGGTAAGACCGTGTTGATTCAGGAATTGATTCGTAATATCGCAACAGAGCATGGAGGATATTCTATCTTTACCGGAGTAGGAGAACGTTCCAGAGAAGGAAATGACTTGTGGTCGGAGATGAAAGAGTCAGGGGTTCTTGACAAGACTGCTTTGGTGTTCGGTCAGATGAACGAGCCGCCTGGATCGCGTATGCGTGTGGCTGAGACAGGGCTTACCATGGCAGAATATTTCCGTGATGAACAACATCAGAATGTATTGTTGTTTATTGATAATATTTTCCGTTTCGTACAAGCTGGTTCAGAAGTTTCCGCGCTTCTTGGACGTATGCCTTCAGCAGTAGGATATCAGCCAACTCTTGCAAATGAAGTCGGTGAACTGCAGGAGAGAATCGCGTCTACAAAAAATGGTTCTGTAACATCTGTACAGGCTGTTTATGTGCCGGCTGATGACTTGACTGACCCGGCTCCGGCGACAACATTTGCCCACTTGGATGCGACAACTGTATTGTCAAGAAAGATTGTAGAACAGGGAATTTACCCGGCGGTAGATCCGCTCGAATCAAACTCTCGTATTCTGGAAGCAGATGTTGTGGGAGAAGAACACTATGAAGTAGCAAGAAATGTACAGGCTATCTTGCAGAAATATAAAGAACTTCAGGATATCATTTCCATCTTAGGTATGGAAGAGTTATCAGAAGAAGATAAGACAACTGTTTACCGGGCAAGAAAGGTACAGAGATTTTTATCTCAGCCATTCTTTGTAGCGGAAAACTTTACAGGAATTCCGGGAAGATATGTTCCATTAAAAGAGACAATCCGCGGATTTAAAGCAATCATTGATGGTGAGATGGATCAGTATCCGGAAGCTGCATTTTTTAATGTCGGTACAATTGATGATGTGATTGAAAAAGCAAAGTCAATGGAACATTAAAAGGAGCTGAGTGTTATGAAAACTACATTTAGTATCAGATTAATTGCCAGTGACCATCTCTTTTATGATGGTCCGTGTACCGGAGTGATTATTCCGGCACTGGATGGACAGCGGGAAGTGCTGGCACATCATGAGAGTGTGATCATGGCAATTGATTGCGGAGAATTGAAGATTAAGATGCCAGATGGGACATGGCAGATTGCGATTGTCGGAAGCGGGTTCGCACGAGTATCTCACGGACGAGTTTATGTGCTTGTAGATACAGCAGAACGTCCGGAAGAGATTGACGTAAAAAGAGCACAGGAAGCAAAAGAGCGTGCAGAAGAACAACTCAGACAGAAACAAAGCATACAGGAATACCATATTTCTTCTGCATCCTTGGCACGTGCAATGTCAAGATTGAGCGCATCCGGTAAGAGCGGGAATATAAATTTATAACAATTGGGGACGTAGTAAAATTGAATTTTACTACGTCCCTTTTTTGCACTTTGCCCTGTCCCTTTTTGAGCTTTACTACGTCCCCAATTAATATTCATCCACGCAAATTGGTCCGGCTAATTCTTCTCGTGAGACATACAGACTCATATCTTCGTGGATATCCAGGCACCATTTCACGAGCGTCAGACATCGGTGTTCGATTTCGATACAGGTGATACACCGTGGGTGCACGCAGCTTCCGGTATTAAAATAAGGGGAATCTTTTGTGCCGAGCATCGGGCGGTGGGTATGTCCTGTAATGAGGATACGATTTTCGTTTTTTGCCCATCGGGTAAGTCGTTCTTCGATTTTCTGCTTTCTTGTGTGATTGCGTGCGGCACTGGTTGGATTGGAAAAACCGATTTGTTCCAGTGGACCCCAGACATAACGTACAAGAAAACGAGCTGTTTTCCAAAGGGTGCTGTTAAAAAAATCAGCTTGGTGTCCGTGAGTGAGATAAATGTCTTTTTTATGATTTTTATCCCAGAGAATAATCCCAGATTGAAACGTAATACCTGGAAATAACGGAAGGTAACATTGGGTTGCATCGCAATAATAAATCTTACATTTCAAGGTGGCAAAAGAGGAATTCTGTTTTACAATATCGTGGTTGCCGTAGATCAAATACAGCCGTTTTTGATAGTAGAACTGGGACAGAAGCCAAAAAACATTGCTGTGTATTTCAAGGATCCGGTTAAAGGATCGGTTTTCCCAAAGTTCATCCCCATCGCCCAATTCAATATAGGTAAAATTATTTTGGTAATAGTGTTGTAAGGCTGCAAAATATAAATGCTGGTTTTTTAGAAAATTATCATTGGAAGTGCCAACTCCCCGATGGCAGTCACTGAACAGAACATACTTAGAATTGTCACTGAGAGGGAGCTTTAATGCCCCCTCAAATGCTTTTGAAATTCTTGTTTCATATCCCATAATTATTGCCTCCTACAGCCACAACGGCGAATATATTTTCGTTTGTAGCCACGAACATACATTGTCTTTCGAAATGCAAACGGAAGAAAATAGTAAAGATAGAGAAGCCGATCTAAAGAAAGACAAAATGGTCGAGTAGCAAATAAAAAGAGCCAACAAAACATGCGGTTTTTCCATTGAGAGAACCAGGCAGCTAATTTTTGCAGACAATTTTTATGGCGGCAAAGAGGTTTCATGTCAAAAGTCAATGTCAGTCCGCAGATGGTGAGGTCACATCGACAGTAAGACTGTTTTAGGAGCCCTTCGATAAATGCATTCATCATTGCACAGTCTGGAAAGGTGATGGAGGCATTCAGGGAGAGCTGTTTTGGCCATGAAAATAACCCCATAGAAAATCCGGTGAGCCACCAATGAACGCAGGTCAGCCGAAAAACACATTTCCCATCTCGCATCAGCTCCATTGACATTTTTAACATATCCGGATCGTCGACCGCTTGGAATAATGTGGTGTCAAGTTGTTCCTGTGAGACAATGTGGTCTGTATAGTATACGCCGATTTCCCCTCCGGTGTTGACTCCGTATTGTCCTTTCCAGAGCTGAATCATCCAGGTTTTATCGTTGTAGTCAAAGTAGACCGGAAGATAGTCGAACACCATATTAAAATGGACAGCGCCTCGGTTATAAAGTGACTGATATCCCATTTTGCGCTGCCAGGCATCACGTGTGGAAGTAAAAATGTCCTGATCAGCCAGATAGGAAAATCCCATCGGTTCAATGATAGCATTTAGCAAATTACATTTTTCTTCCAGTGTCATACAGCAGATTTTACGTATAATACATTTTTTTCGAGAGTGATTGATTACAAGGAAAAACAGTAATATGATGATGAAAATACTAAAAAGGATATACATAAATTCCCTTTCTTTCATAATGGTATTGCTATATTGTATGCAGATCACAACCATTTTTCCACTACATCAAACGGAGCGGGACCAATATCCAATATCGATTTATGGAATTTTTTTTGTGAGAACTTTTCTTTCTTCTTTTTGAGTGACGCTTTTTTCAAATCTAAAATTTCCACATATCCTACATAATATTTTAAATAATTGGCAGGATCAGAGATAATCAACTCATAAATTTCTCCAATTGCCTTCTCATCTTTGATTCCGTAAGAAGTAAAAAACTGAGTGGTCTGTGCAAGACTCCAATTGTCGTAGTGAATACCGATGTCGGCAGCCGCATAAAGCCCGAGGAGGACAGAGCTGTTTTTTTGCAGCAGCGTGGCGTACGGTTTTTCCAAAGAACTCAGATAATAGGAGCACATTTCAGCGTAGGTCGCCCAGCCTTCCACGTAACCACTGAAATTTAAAAGATTTCGGAGTGGGTCCGGATTGGTATTGGCATAGTAGGTAGTCTGATAGAGATGTCCCGGATAGCCTTCGTGCGCCAATGTCGTAAACAGGCTAATATCTTCCATAGTATGAGCCTGATTGATATAGATGACATTTTCGGAAGTATTGTCGATGGAAGGTATCATGTAAAATGCGGGACTTAAGTATGGTTCCAATGCGTCTGGGACATATTTAATCCGCGTGGTGACATTTGCAGGTTTTGGAAATGCATCAGTAATATTTTGCTCCAAATCCTGTATGATGGCAGAAGGCGGAACGTCGTAAGTGACGGAAGTTTCCTGAGAGAGAGTTGGATTTTTGGCGGCAACTGTCTGCATATCAATGAGGTCGGAGCTAATCTGAGCATAGATTCGTTTTTGAATTTCTTCTACCGTATGGGGAGAACCTGTGTCACGGGAAACAAGATAAGCATAGTAATCCTTTCCGTTTGGCAAATTGCAGAGACCTTTCGTATTTTTACCAGAGCCTCTGAGCTTAGTGAGTGCAGACACAAGGTGCTCGTAGGCGGGCAAAATCGAAGAAGAAAGAAGTTCATGATTTTGGCTGATATAACTTTGTTTTTGTTCCGCTGTCACATTTTCCAGTGCAGAGAGCCGTTCTTCAAACGTGGATAGTAGATAGTTAGAATCGCCCATAGCAAGAAATGCGTTGCATTGTTCCAAAATGGAGTCGACGGTGTAATCTGCCATGAACAATCCGGTATCCGATTTTTTCTGTTCAAACTGAATGAGGGAATCAAAGTATTGCGGTGTCGTCTTAAGGAGGGCTAAATAGGTTTCGATATCTTTTGCAGAAAAAAATTGATACTCAGCGAGCAGAACTGGAAGTTGTGCCTGAATGCCGGTGACCGGACTGAGTGGTTCTTCGTAGAGACTGTACGGAATCCCTTTTTTTGCAGTATCCAGATAAGAAGAAAGGACATCGTATGTGATTTGATTTTCTTTCGACAGAGTATCATAGGAAAATTTATCGAGCACCGCACTACAGTTTTCAAGAGCTGCGTAGGAAGCGGTTTCATCTACATCGAAGGAACCATATGTAATCGGAATTTCTTTGATACCGTAGGATTCTGGATTTTGCAAGGTATAGTGAAGACCGATTGTTGTGGAAACGACATCTTGCTCAAACAGATTTCGGGTAAAATTTTGAAATGCAGTATTCGCATTTGTCGGAATGGAGGGAGAAGAACAACTGGTGAGAAGGATGGTGATAGCGAGAAAAAATGAAATAAGAGATACGTAATATTTTTTCTGTTTCATAAAAGACTCCAGAGCGTTTTTAGTATCTTATGTGGGATGCGGGGAATGTATGACAGCAGGAAGTGGCGTGTTTTCGGCATTTGCAACTGCCGGTTGACACATTTTCAAGGGGAGTTGGTAGATTGCAACTGGAAAATGGATTAGAGTTGTGGTATAAATTCAATACAGGAGGAGAGATAATATGATTTTAGCGGAAAAGATTATGGAGCTGAGAAAGAAAAATGGTTGGTCTCAGGAGGAACTTGCTGAGAAGATTCACGTGTCGAGGCAGTCTGTGTCGAAGTGGGAGAGCAGCGCTTCTATTCCGGACCTGAGTAAAATTCTGCTGCTGAGTCAAGTGTTTGGCGTGAGTACGGATTATCTGTTGAGAGACGATATAGAAGAAACACAAAAGGCAGAAATTTTTGTAGAGGAGACGGTGGAGAAAGCGGCAGGCGGTGAAACCATTTATAAAATTTCTCTGGAAGAGTCGAAGGAATATATAAAGGATAGACGGTGTGCGGCAAAGAGAATCGGAGTGGGGGTTGTTTTGTGTATTTTGAGTCCGGTGATATTAATTTATTTGGCAAGTATGGCGGAATACGGAAAGATCGGAATCAGTGAAGATGTGGCAGGAGGCATAGGAATTGCTGCATTAATTTTGTTGGTGATTCCGGCAGTCGCTCTTTTTATCACAACCGGAATGAAAATGGAAAAATACCAGTATATTGATACAGAAATCATTGAGTTGGAATACGGCGTTACCGGAATTATCAAAGAGAAAAAACAAGGGTATTCGGAACGTTATACAATGGGAATTGTAATTGGTGTCAGTCTATGCATCATATCAATTCTTCCACTTATTGTGATGGGGGCGTTTGGACTTCCGGATCACCTGTTAGTGACAGGAATTGTTTTTTTATTTATGATTGTTGCTGTTGCGGTCTATCTTTTGATTCAGGTGTGCATGGTCAGAGAGACATACGACAGATTGCTGCAGGAAGGAGAATATACGGCGAAAGCCAAAAAGATAGACAGGAAAACAGAAAAATGGGCTGCCATCTATTGGCCACTGGTGACGGCAGTGTATCTTGGATATAGTTTGTATACATTTGACTGGGGAAGAAGTTGGATCATATGGCCTGTCGCAGCAGTATTCTCAGCGGTGCTGAAAGCGATATTCGGGGAAAGTGAAGAGATGTAAAATAAATAATGGAATTATTTAAAAAGAAAAATATTATTTTGAAAACCACTAAAAATCGCAAGAAATATTTGTGTAATGTGCCGCTGGACAAAATTAATGTATTTTGCTAATATATACATGTAAATTAGATTGTTACTCTTTGAGGCATTACTAATAGTACCTGTTTAGTGAAAATGAGGTGTTTAGTGTCTTGAGGAGTTTTTTTATTGGAGAGAGATGCAAGTAATTAACAAATTAAACAATAATTTTGCCATTTGTATCGATGGTGAGGGAAAAGAGCTGATTGCTGTCGGTAAAGGTATTGGATTTCCCAAAACTCCATATGAGGTTGAAGACCTGAACTTGATCACACGGACATTTTACGATATTGACCCAAAGTATATTGAACTTTTCAAGGATATTCCGGAAAAAGTGATTCATTTTACAGCGAAACTTGTGGAGATTGCAAAAAATGAGCTGGGGTATGAGATGAACCCGAATTTGGTCGTGACGATGTCTGATCACATTCACTTTAGTATTCAGAGGGCACAGAAAAATATCGATGTACAGATGCCATTGATTTATGAGGTGGAGCAGACATTTCCGGCGGAGGCACGCATTGGAAAATATGCGGTGAAGCAGATAGAGCGCAGATTCAATGTTCAGTTAGATCCGAATGAAGCTTCGGGAATTGCAATGAATTTTGTAAATGCCCGATATGATACAAGGCTTAAGACGGATGTGGCTGATCAGTTGAAGAAGCAATATCAGGAGATTCTGGAAGACACGATCAGTATCGTGGAAGATGAGATAGGAATTGTGATTGACAGAGATTCATTCAATTTTGCACGTTATTCCTCGCATCTGATGTATCTGCTAGACCGGATTGCAGGAAACAAGATGCTTTATTCAGACAATGGAATCATGTATCAGAGCATGAAAGATGAGTTTCCGGGGATTGCGGCATGTGTCGAATTGCTGGAACGATATTTTAAAAGAAAATGTGGTATTATACTTTCAAAAGAAGAAAAATTATATCTGATTCTGCATATTAACAGGATATGTACGAGAGAAGGATTGTAACCATTTGGGCATTACCTTCCATGGCAGAGACGGCGTATAGCGGCTCTGTTGTGGGAGGTTTTTGTTTTCTCGGGGCAGGTGCACATGAATCGAGAAGATATTTTAGAAAACGTAGTAACGATAAGGAGAAAAAATTATGGCAGAGAAAAACAGACAGATTGCAGAGGCAGTCGTAAAAGCAGTTGGTGGCACTGCAAATATTACGTCGGTGACACACTGCATGACCAGATTAAGATTTGTTCTGAAGGACAAAAGTATTCCAAACAAAAAAGAGGTAGAAAAGATTCCGGGTGTTATGGGAGTCAATATTGCGGGGGGACAGTATCAGGTGATCATTGGAAACTCCGTGGGAAATGTCTACAAGGAAGTAGTAGCTGCAACCGGTATTTCTGATACAGCGGTCGGAGGCGGTGCAGCAGAGCATACCGAAAAAGTCAATCCGATTGTTGCGGCGCTGGACTTTATTGCAGGGTGTATGACACCGCTGTTCACAGCGATTATTGCAGGCGGTCTTGTGAAGGTACTGCTCGTCATTTTCGGTCCGACACTTTTGAATGTGATGCAGACGACAAGTGACACCTATATTTTGATGAATGCACTTGGAGACGCTCCGTTTTATTGCTTGCCGGTGATAGTGCGACATATTTGTTTGGTGTGATACCGGTAGTACACGGAAGTTATTCGTCTCCGATTATTCCGGCGATGTTATCAACACTGCTTTTAAAATATGTGGAGAAACTTGTTGATCGAATCACACCGGAGTGGTCAAAAAGCTTTTTGAAACCGCTTTTGATTGTAATGATTGTAACTCCGATTACCCTCTGTGCAATCGCACCGCTTGGATTAATCATAGGAAATGGTCTGCAATTCGTAATCAACGGAATTTATGGGTTTGCACCATGGCTTGCGATGATGCTGTTTGCCGGATTTATGCCGTTTATCGTAATGACTGGAATGCACTGGGCATTCGTGCCGGCGTCTATGCTTGGAATTTCCGGTGTGGGATATGATTTGATGTAGCTCCCGCCTGAGTAATGTTGTGTAGCAACACTGCTCAGGCGGGAGCTACATTTGGAGCAGCATTTAAGACAAAAGATAAAGAAATGAAAAAGATGGTATTTCCGGCGGCTGTATCTGCACTGCTTGCAGGGGTAACAGAACCGGCAATGTATGGAGTTACTCTGAAGTTGAAAAAGCCTATGGTTGCAGCGTGTATTTCCGGTGGAATCGGTGGATTGATCGTAGGAATTTTACAGGTAAAATCTTATGCATTTGTGACTCCGTCCATGACATCTTTGGTACAGTTCATTTCTCCAGACGGAGGGAAAAACTTTTTATATGCAGTAATCATTTTTGCAGTGACACTCGTACTTTCTTTTGTGCTCTCCTTTATTCTCACAAAGGGTGAGTCAGAGGAGGAAGCTGTAGAAGAAACAGAATTACAGAAGAGCGCAGCTGTTCTTACCGGAAAAGTAGAAATCGAAGCGCCGGTAAAAGGAAAGGTGATTTCACTCACAGAAGTAAAGGATAATACATTTGCGACAGGCATCCTCGGAGAAGGATTTGCGATTGTGCCGTCAGAAGGAAAAGTATATGCACCTTTTGATGGAGTGTGTGAAAATCTATTTGATACATTACATGCGATCGGAATCACACCCGACAATGGAATCGAGATGTTGATTCATGTAGGACTCGAAACGGTAGCTTTGAAAGGAGAGCCATTCAAGGCACATATCGGAAATGGGGAGCATTTTAAAAAGGGAGCGCTTCTGTTGGAATTTGATATAGATGCTATTCAAAAAGCCGGATGCGAGATTCACACTCCGGTGATCATCACCAATGCGGAAGAGCTCGGTGGAGTAACCGTAGAAAATGAAAGACTTGTGATAGGAGGATAAGAAGATGGGATTTTCTGAAAAATTTTTGTGGGGCGGCACTACAGCTGCCAATCAGTGTGAAGGTGCATGGAACGAAGATGGAAAAGGTGTGTCCGTTTCTGATATTTGTACAGGAGGAAAATTTGGACAGAGCAAGCGAATTACTCCGGTGTTGGAGGAGGGGACATTTTATCCGAGTCACGAGGGGATTCGTCACTATGAAAAGTTCCGAGAGGACATCGCACTATTTGCGGAAATGGGATTCAAATGCTATCGTTTTTCAATTGCATGGACAAGAATTTTCCCAAACGGCGACGAGAAAGAGCCAAATGAGGCAGGTTTAAGACACTATGAGGAAGTGATTGATGAATGTCTGAAATACGGAATTGAACCGATTATTACCATCTCGCATTATGAAGTACCATTTGGATTGACGAAGAAATGTAATGCATGGGTGAGCAGAGAAATGATCGATTATTATCTCAATTATTGCCGCGCAATTTTCGAGCGTTATAAAGGGAAGGTAAAATACTGGCTTACATTTAATGAGATCAACAGCTCTGTGGCGCCGATGGGAGCGCTTTTGAATCAGGGAATTTTAAATGATTTGGAAAATCCTACGGTGTTCATGGAACAGCCGGACATTCCGCAGCAGAGATTTCAGGGACTTCATCACATATTCGTTGCATCTGCACTTGCCGTGAAGATGGCGCATGAGATCGATCCGGAATATAAAGTCGGAAATATGATGATTTACGCGGCGAGTTATCCGCTGACATGCAATCCAAAAGATGTTCTTGTCTGCCAGAAATACAATCGGCTTTACAATTATTACTGCGCAGATGTGCAGGCATACGGAGCATATCCGGCATATGCAGATTCTCTTCTGAAAGAGATGGGAGTTGTGTTGGAGAAAGAAGCAGGAGATGAAGAAATCTTAAAGAACGGAACAGTAGATTTTATCACATTTTCTTATTATATGTATTCTTGCCAGACGGCAGATTCAAAAGAAAAGAGCGGGGAGGGAAATATCCTCGGAGGAGTTTTAAATCCATATCTGAAAGCCTCAGACTGGGGATGGCAGATCGATCCGGAAGGGCTGCGTTATGCGTTGAATGACTTGAGTGACAGATATCATTTACCACTGATGGTTGTAGAAAACGGATTAGGAGCAAAAGACGTACTGGAGGAGGATCAAACGGTGAATGATGACTACCGCATCGATTATCTCAGACAGCATATTGAACAGATGAAGCTTGCGGTGGAAGACGGAGTGGATCTGATAGGATACACACCGTGGGGCTGCATTGACCTTGTATCTGCATCTACCGGAGAATATGCAAAACGTTACGGAATGATTTATGTGAGAAGATATGATGACGGAACAGGAGACTTTGCACGTCTGAAGAAAAAATCATTTTACTGGTACCAGCAGGTGATCAAAACAAACGGAGAACAATTGTAATCAGATTGGAAAAAGAGATTCATTGTGTCGGTGCATCTCTTTTGGTCAAAAACTGTAATAAAAAAGAAAAATGAGAATCTTGACACTGAGAAAATCCTGTGATACGATTTTCTCATGTGAGATAACATTAAAAACAGGAAACGCAATGATGGAAAGAGTAGATATTTCAGACATTTACAGAGAAGTCTCATGAAGCTGAGAAGAGACGATGAAAGAGATATCGAAGATGGCTCCTGAGCGGTGTGCCAAGCTGAAAGATTTTAGTGAAGTACAATGGGTTCGCCCTTTATAGCGAAAGAGTATGGTGTATGAACATACTTGATAAGGTTTATACTGTGAAGTATAAGCGAAGAGAAGTGGTAACACGGTATCAGACCCGTCTTCTTAACTTTTGTTGGGAAGATGGGTTTCATTTTTTATACAAAAAGGAGTAGGAACATGGACAAGAAGAAATTTTATATGACGACAGCGATTGCCTACACATCGGGCAAGCCGCATATTGGAAACACATATGAATTTGTACTTGCAGATGCGATTGCAAGATACAAGAGAAGTCAGGGATATGATGTATTTTTCCAGACAGGAACTGACGAACACGGACAGAAAATCGAGTTGAAGGCGGAGGAAGCAGGCGTTTCACCAAAGGAATTTGTGGATAAGGTTGCCGGGGAAGTAAAGGCGATTGCCGATATGATGAACACTTCTTATGACAAATTCATTCGTACAACAGATGATTACCATGAGAAACAAGTTCAGAAGATTTTCAAAAAATTATATGAACAAGGGGATATTTACAAAGGACACTACGAAGGAATGTACTGTACACCTTGTGAGTCATTTTTCACAGAATCTCAGTTAGTAGACGGGAAATGTCCGGACTGTGGACGTGAGGTGCAACCAGCACAGGAGGAAGCATATTTCTTCAAAATGAGCAAATATGCGGACAGACTGATTGAGCACATTAACACGCATCCGGAATTTATTCAGCCGGTTTCCCGTAAAAATGAGATGATGAACAATTTCTTATTGCCGGGGCTTCAGGATCTTTGTGTATCGAGAACTTCATTTAAATGGGGAATTCCGGTAGACTTTGACCCAAAACATGTTGTATATGTATGGCTTGATGCGCTGACAAACTACATCACTGGTATTGGTTATGACTGTGACGGCGAGAGCACAGAACAGTTTAAAAAAGACTGGCCTGCTGACTTGCATTTGATTGGAAAAGATATCATTCGCTTCCATACAATTTACTGGCCGATTTTCTTGATGGCATTGGATTTGCCACTGCCGAAACAGATTTTCGGACATCCATGGCTTTTGCAGGGTGATGGAAAGATGAGTAAATCAAAAGGAAATGTAATCTACGCAGACGAGCTTGTGAATATGTTCGGTGTGGATGCTGTCCGTTACTTTGTACTGCATGAGATGCCATTCGAAAATGATGGTGTGATCACATGGGAGCTGATGGTAGAGCGTATGAACTCTGATCTTGCAAATACACTTGGAAATCTTGTGAACAGAACAGTTTCCATGACAAATAAATATTTTGGCGGAAGCGTGACTGACAAGGGAGTAGCAGGGGATGTAGATGCAGACTTGAAGGCGGTTGTAGACGGCACTCCGGCAGCTGTTGAGGAGAAGATGGACAAACTTCGCGTGGCAGATGCGATCACAGAGATTTTCAATCTCTTCAAACGCTGCAACAAATACATTGATGAGACAATGCCTTGGGTACTTGCAAAAGATGAAGCGCAGAAAGACCGTCTTGAGACAGTGCTTTATAACTTGATTGACAGCATTTCCAAGGGAGCAGAATTATTGTCATCCTTTATGCCGGAGACATCTGAAAAGATTCTTGCTCAGTTGAACGGCGGAAATGTAACAGATAAGCCGGAGATCTTATTCCAGAGACTTGATTTGGAAGAAGTGATGAAAAAAGTGGAAGAGCTTCATCCACCGGTAGAGGAAGAAAAAGAAGAGGAAGGAATTGATATCGAAGCAAAAGAAGAGATCACATTTGACGATTTCATGAAGATGCAGTTCCAGGTTGGAGAGATTATCGCTTGTGAGGAAGTGAAAAAATCGAAAAAATTACTTTGCTCGCAGGTGAAAATCGGAAGTCAGGTAAAACAGATTGTGTCAGGTATCAAAGGACATTATACAGCAGAAGAAATGGTTGGAAAAAAAGTTATGGTACTTGTGAATTTGAAGCCTGCAAAACTTGCAGGGGTTTTGTCAGAAGGTATGCTTTTGTGTGCAGAAGATGCAGAAGGTAACCTTGCGCTGATGACACCGGAAAAAACAATGCCGGCAGGCGCGGAAATTTGTTAAAATTAGTTCACGTAGAAGTCAAAAAGGGACAGGGCAAAATTCAATTGGGGACGTAGTAAAATTGAATTTTACTACGTCCCCAAAGTTGAAAGGAGAACAGAAAAATGAATAAAATCAGAATTGGTATTGTAGGTTATGGAAATATAGGACGTGGTGTGGAGCTTGCAATTGAGCGCAACGATGATATGGAGCTTGTGGCGGTTGTGACACGCCGTAATCCAGAGGATGTAAACATTCTCACAGAAGGTGTGAAAAAGGTGCATTTAGATGATGTACTTTCTCTGAAAGGAGAAGTGGATGTGATGATTCTGTGCGGGGGCTCTGCGACAGATCTCCCAGTTATGGGTCCACAGATTGCAAAGAACTTTAATATTATTGACAGTTTTGACACACACGCAAAGATTCCGGAATACTTTGCAAATGTAGATGCAGCAGCAAAAGAGGGAAATCATATTGGAATTATCTCTGTTGGCTGGGATCCGGGAATGTTTTCGCTGAACCGTATTTACGCAGAGTCTATTTTAGTACAGGGAAGCACTTACACATTCTGGGGAAAAGGTGTAAGTCAGGGACATTCTGATGCAATCCGTCGTGTAGAAGGAGTAAAAAACGGCATCCAGTATACAGTACCGATTGAAGCGGCAGTTGAAGAAGTAAGAAGTGGAAGTGAGCCGGAGCTTACGACAAGACAGAAGCATTTGCGTGAATGCTATGTTGTAGCGGAAGAAGGTGCGGACAAGGCACAGATTGAAAAAGCAATCAAGGAAATGCCAAACTATTTTGCAGATTATGACACAACAGTGACATTTATCACAGAAGAAGAATTAAAGGAAAATCACAGCAAAATGCCTCACGGTGGTTTTGTGATCCGCACAGGAGAGACAGGAAGAGAAGGAAATAAACATGTGATTGAGTATTCTTTGAAACTGGATTCAAATCCGGAGTTTACTTCAAGTGTTTTAGTTGCTTATGCGAGAGCGGCATACAGACTTTCCGCAAATGGTGAATGTGGGGCGAAGACAGTATTTGATATCGCGCCGGCATTATTGTCACAGAAGACTCCGGAACAGTTAAGAAAAGAGATTTTATAAGATGGAAGCAATGATATTTGAAAGCCATGCGCATTATGATGATGAGCAGTTTGAGGAAGACAGAACAGAGCTTTTAAATTCTATGCAGGAAAATGGCATTGGCACGATTATTAATGTCGGTGCCACTTTTCAATCCTGCACAGAAGTGGTACAATTGGCACAAGAGTATCCATTTATCTATGCGGCAGTAGGCGTGCATCCGGATGAAGTAGGAATACTGGATGAGGAAAGATTTGCATATTTGAGAGAACAGTGCAAGAAAGGCAAGGTTGTGGCAGTTGGAGAAATTGGACTTGACTATTATTGGGATAACGAATCTCATGAGATACAGAAAAAATGGTTCCAAAGACAGCTTGAACTGGCGAGGGAATTCAACCTTCCGGTCATTATTCACAGCAGAGATGCTGCGGCGGACACGCTTGAGATGATGCAGCAGCATGCAAAAGGACTTCGTGGTGTAATTCATTGCTTTTCGTATTCAAAAGAGATGGCGCAGGAATATGTGAAGATGGGATTTCACATCGGTGTCGGAGGTGTTGTTACATTTAAGAATAGCAAGAAACTCAAAGAAGTTGTGGCAGATATACCGATGGAAAAGATTCTGCTGGAGACAGATTCGCCGTATCTTGCACCGGCTCCGAATCGAGGAAAACGCAATTCTTCTCTGAACATTCCTTATATCGCTCAGGAGATCGCGCAGCTCAAAGGAATCAGCTACGATGAAGTTGTTGCCTGCACAGAGAAAAATGGAAGAGATTTATTTAGAATTTGAGGTAAATATATGACAAAGCCAACATTAGGCAATCCGCAAAATACAATTGAAATATTACAAAAATATGATTTTTCATTTCAGAAAAAGTTTGGACAGAATTTTTTGATTGACACACATGTGTTGGATAAAATCATCAGTTCTGCCAAGATTACGAAGGATGACTTTGTGTTAGAGATTGGACCAGGAATCGGGACGATGACACAGTATCTCGCATGTGCTGCAAGACAGGTTGTGGCGGTGGAGATCGACAAAGCATTGATTCCGATTTTGGAGGATACGTTGCAGGCATACGACAATGTAACTGTGATCAATGACGATGTGCTGAAAGTGGATATTCCAAAACTTGCAAAGGAATATAATGATAACAAGCCGATCAAAGTGGTAGCAAATCTGCCGTATTATATTACGACACCGATTATTATGGGCTTGTTTGAAAGCCATGTACCGATTGAAAGTATTACTGTCATGGTGCAAAAAGAGGTGGCAGATCGGATGCAGGTGGGACCGGGGACCAAAGATTACGGGGCACTTTCCCTCGCTGTGCAGTATTACGCAGAACCATATATTGTTGCGAATGTGCCGCCGAATTGTTTTATGCCAAGACCAAAGGTTGGTTCGGCAGTCATTCGTCTGACACGTCATAAAGAACCGCCGGTACAGGTTGAAAATGAAAAATTAATGTTCCAGATTATTCGTGCTTCTTTTAACCAGAGAAGAAAAACACTTGCCAACGGACTGAATAATTCGCCGGAGATTCATCTTCCAAAAGAAGTGATCACAACTGCGATCGAAAGTCTTGGAAAAGGCCCGAGTGTGAGAGGTGAGGCTTTGACATTGCAGGAATTTGCGATGCTTAGTGATAGAATTAATCAAAATCTATAACTTCAGAAAAAGGAGGGATTCATATGCGTTATGAAATCAAGGGAGAAACATTACCAGTTGTTGTTTGTTATTTGGAATCTGGTGAAAAAATGATCACAGAGCGTGGCTCAATGTCGTGGATGTCACCGAATATGGAGATGCAGACGACATCAAACGGAGGTATCGGAAAAGTATTTGGAAGAGCATTTTCAGGAGAAGCTTTATTCCAAAATACGTACACAGCACAGGGCGGAAATGGAATGATCGCATTTGCTTCAAGTTTTCCGGGATCTATCAAGGCATTTCAGGTATCACCTGGAAATGAGATGATTTTTCAGAAAAGTGCGTTCCTTGCGGGAGAAGCAGGTGTGGAACTGTCGATTCATTTCCACAAAAAAGTGGGATCCGGATTATTTGGCGGAGAAGGATTCATTCTACAGAAGGTATCCGGTATGGGAACTGTTTTTGCTGAATTTGATGGTCATGTGGTCGAATATGAGTTACAGCCAGGACAGAAAATTGTAATTGATTCAGGACATCTTGCAGCGATGACACCAAGCTGCCAGATGGACATTCAGACAATCAAAGGATTGAAAAATGTCGTATTTGGAGGAGAGGGTCTGTTCAATACGGTGGTTACAGGACCAGGTCGAGTATGGCTTCAGACGATGCCGATCAGTAATGTAGCGGGAGCATTGAGACCGTTCTTCCCGTCAAGTAATTAGAATATTTTGAGAAAAGAGACAAATTTTACAAGAGTTTGTCTCTTTTTTAAGAAATCGTTCATGATATATTTGTTGTTTTTTTATTTACAATTTAGTATAATAAACTACAATACTTTAAAGACGGAAAGGGGAATGACTATGGCAAATTCAATAGACGAGTTATTGTTTGATATCACACCGGAGATTTTGCAGCTTGCAAAATTGTGTGAAGAAAGCAATGCAATTGAAAAAGAGTTATATACAGAGTATCAGGTAAAAAGAGGTCTGCGTGATCTTAACGGAAAAGGTGTTCTTGCCGGACTGACTAACATTTCTGATGTCTGTGCATCTCAGATTGTAGACGGTGAGGAAGTACCGTGTGAAGGAAATTTGTATTACCGAGGTTACAATATTAAAGATCTGGTGAATGGATTCTTAGCAGAGGGACATTACGGATTTGAAGAGACGACATATCTGTTGTTGTTCGGAGAACTTCCGACAGAAGAGCAGTTGAATAGATTTACAGAAGCATTGTCAGAGAGAAGAACACTTCCACCGAATTTTGTGCGTGATATTATCATGAAAGCGCCAAGTAGAGATATGATGAATAGTTTGTCTCGCTCCATCTTGAATCTGTATTCTTACGATGAAAAAGCAGATGACACATCGATTCCGAATGTTCTGCGCCAGTGTCTGAATTTGATCAGCCAATTCCCGATGTTAATGGTATATGGCTATCATGCTTACAATTATCGCAGAGGTGAAGACTTATATATCTATGCACCATTAAAAGAACTGTCCATGGCGGAAAATATTTTAATGATGCTTCGTGAGGATCGAAAATACACACCACTGGAAGCAAAGATTCTAGATATGGCGTTAGTATTACATATGGATCATGGCGGTGGAAATAACTCGACCTTTACGACACACGTTGTAACTTCATCCGGAACAGATACCTATTCTACAATGGCTGCAGCGATGGCATCTTTGAAAGGACCAAAGCATGGTGGCGCCAATATTAAGGTGACACAGATGTTTGAGGATATGAAACAGCATGTGTCAGATTGGGAAGACCAAGATGCAGTCCGAAAATATTTGGAAGATCTGCTTGATAAAAAGGCATTTGACAAAAAAGGACTGATCTATGGAATGGGACATGCAGTATATTCGGTCTCTGACCCAAGAGCGGATATCTTTAAGAAATTTGTAAAGCAGCTTGCAACGGAAAAAGGCTGCGAGAAAGAATATGCTTTGTATGAGATGGTAGAGCATATGGCACCTGAGGTTATCGGGGAAAAGCGTAGAATTTATAAAGGTGTTAACGCAAATGTCGATTTCTACAGTGGTTTGGTATATGGAATGCTTGGGCTTCCAAAAGCGCTTTATACACCGATTTTTGCGGCAGCACGTATCGTAGGTTGGAGTGCACATCGGTTAGAAGAGCTGAAGAATGTGGATAAGATCATCCGTCCGGCTTACAAGCCATTGTGTCCGCACAGAGATTATATAAGAATTCATGATAGATAGTAGATGATGTAAATGAACAAAAGAGTAGTAAAAAACGAATTTTATTATCCATCCAAAGACGGCACCACGCAGATCCATGCAATTGAGTGGATACCGGAGGGAAAAGTGGTGGCGGTATTGCAGATGTGCCATGGCATGGTGGAGCATATTGACCGTTACGATGAATTTGCACGATTTCTAGCAGAAAAAGGATATTATGTTGTGGGCCATGACCATCTAGGTCATGGCAAATCTGTCACGTCAAAAGATAAGCTTGGATTTTTTCATGAATCCAAGGGAAATACCTACGTGATAGGAGATATTCACCATTTGAGAAAGATAACGAAGAAAAAATATAAAGATGTACCATATTTTATGCTGGGACATAGTATGGGGTCTTTTCTGCTTCGACAGTATCTCGGATTATATGGGGATGGGATTTCGGGAGCAATTGTGATGGGAACCGGAAGCAAGTCCAATCTGCTTCTTACAGCCGGCAAAGTGCTATGTCGCATCATTGCTTTTGGAAGAGGTTGGGAATATCGCAGTAAATTGGTGAACAATATGGCGTTTGGCGGTTTTAATAAGAAGTTCTCACAAGAGACAAATGGTTCTAACTGGCTGTCAAGGAATCCCGTTAATTCTCAAAATTATGCAAAAGATCCGTTATGCAGCTTTATGTTTACTGTCAATGCTTATTATCAGATGTTCTGTGGAATACAGGAGGTAAATCGTCAGGAGAAAAATGGGAAGATACCAAAGACACTTCCTATATTTTTGGTGGCTGGAAAAGACGATCCTGTTGGTAACTTTGGAAAGAGTGTGGAAAACATTTATAAAGATTACAAATCATGTGGAATAGAAGATGTTTCCATAAAGTTGTATGAAAATGACCGCCATGAGATTTTAAATGAAGTGGATCGTAGTCTGGTTTTTGACGATTTGCTGACTTGGATGGAAAAACGAAAAAGATAGACAAAAAAAGGGGCTGTCGGTTAATGCCAATTTTTAGGCTCTAAATCTTAAAATACGAATCTCCTGTAGTAATCAGTGTTTTTGATACCTGCTCTTCTACAGGAGATTTGTATTTTTTCTTTTCGGTATGTATTTTAGGGCGCAAAAACTCCTCAACTGCATTTTCAAAAACACTCTTTTTCTAAGCAGTCTTTTCCTTCGTTTTTTCTTCAAATTTTTTGATCTTTTCATGAAGAAAACGATGATATTTATTGATATTTCTTCCAATCGCATACAGCATGAATTCTTTATAAACCTTCTCTGCTGTTCGGCAGTTGAATCTTCGAAAGTTATCGTTTTCTTTGATATCTCCGAAATGTCCTTCTGTCTGGATGGAACGAATCTGACGGTTTAATATCCCCTTCTCACTCTGGATGTTCCCATGGGATTCTTCTTTTAAAGCTTCCCATTGTTCATTGATTTTCATGACCTTATTTTTCTCTGCATCTTTTTCAGCATCATATTTATAGAGACATTTTTCTTTATGTCTGCAGCCACTGCAATCGGAACATCCATACACCTCAAAGGTTTGTGTATAACCAGCCTGTTCTT
>ERZ773242.86-NODE-86-length-100004-cov-11.318082_pt1 | contig 100004 bp, 83 predicted proteins | sample MGYA00511077_ERZ773242 | MGnify/ENA primary metagenome ERZ773242 (study PRJEB29015, sample SAMEA2737754) | human gut metagenome | biome: human gut; feature: human-associated habitat; material: faeces | place: China | collected 2012 ... | reverse complement strand
GACGACCAGCAGCGAGAGGAAGAAGGAGACTAAAAGGCTGTAAAGCGGCGACATATGTTTGAAATGATCTTGTGGAATGGCGGTCTGTTCACCGGATTCGGGCGGAACGGTCGAATCCGTATGTTCGTATGAAGGTGCAGATGCCTATGTCAGTTCTTCCACTTCTGTCCGGTGCCATTCCCGGTAATGTTCGAACGAGAGCTTTTCCGCCGTCAGCACCCGGCGGTCCGGTTCGGCGGCTTTCAGGATATGGCGGCGGGAGTAGGCGCACAGTTCGGTATCCGTGATTGAGGCCATCACGACGGGGAATGGATAGGTGACGAAGCGGATGATCGACGTATCGCTTCGGGGAAACAATCGGCACAACTGATAGGCCGAGTGTTCGAAAGCCACCCAATAGCTCTCGAAACCATAGAGATAGGCATATCGTTCATTGTCTTTTTCCCGGGCCATGATTTCGGCCTGATGGGCTGAAAGAAAAGCCATCAGGCGTAATCCCGGCGCTTCTGCGTCCCGAACAGGCTGCTGACTGTCCGGAATTCCGGCGATTTCGGTGCTTTTCATAGATCGGATTCTGTTGCGGGGATGTCAGTGCCCCAGCCAGCGGTCATAGTCTTCCAACCGCCGGATGAGTTGTTGTTTGCTCTTTTTGGGATTCTCCTCCTGCCGCCATTTGTCGATGATCTCGTGTGCCTGGGTGTGGTAAAGGCAACTGTTCGTGCATCCGTAGAGCGTGGTGAGAAGAAGTGCCCGGGATTGCTCCGCCTTGACGAGGGGCAGCATCGCTCGGAGTGTTCCGATCAGTTTTTCGGATTCCTGCCGGTTCCCCGTTATCGTGTAGGCCGGCAGCAGCATTGCGTAGAGTTTGCTGCGCATGATGTCGGAATCCATGCGCAGGCTGCCGTATTGTTGCACTGTTTCGGCAGCCAGCTTGCGGTCGGCTTCGGTTACTCCGTCTCCCGGGCGGTGGAAACGCCCTAATGCCTCGTGCAGTTTTAAGAGTTGCCGATCGTTTCCCAGACGGGTATAGACGTGTTTGCCGTCGTCGTTCAGGGCGATGACCTCATATTGGCCGGGTTGTACGCGCAGCAGCGGGACCCACATGTAGTTCTCCACGCAAACCATAATATCCCGCTTCCCGGCGCCGGGCTGGATGATGACGCTGGCTTCGGCTCCTTTGAACCGCCCTTCGGTGATGCGTATCCGGTCGCCTTTGATAAGTTGCTCCGGTTGCGGCGTGTAGACGGGGATCACGTTGGAATAGGAATCGGCTACCCATTGCAGGTTCGTCATCGCCTCCTCGGAGAGATAGGGATGGTATTCGCATTTCCCGTCCTTGATGCGGGGCAGGAAATTGTATAGGGGCAGCCATTGTTTCATCCGGTATATTTCGTGCTCCGAAGCGTGGATGAATACGTAATTATACAACAACGGGCGGCGGGTCTCGACAAACCTGCCGTCTCTCTTTTTCACCTCCACATACGAAGGTGCGAAATATTCGAATGATGGCTCTCCGTTTCTGCGGCGGCGTTCGAGCTCCTCTTGCAGCCCCTTGGCCGGACCTTTGTGGCATGAAGGAAGCACCAGCACGTACCATCTGATGACGTGCGTATCCCTCATGCGTTCCGGATATACCGGAGCGGCGGAAACGGATTGGGATTTTCCGAAGGGGCGAGAATCGATTTGTATCGGCTGCACCGGTGAGCCACTCTTTCCCATAGACAATTCAAAGCCATATCGGCGCTGTTGTAGAATGCGCTGATATACAATAGATTGTAATCAAAATGCGAGAGAATTCCGAAAATATCATCTATTCTCTACTGTGTTTCTAAAATAAACAAGGTCAAATTCGTGTTCCCATCATTTGACCCTGCCTCGCAATTAAAAATCCCCTTGATTCTAAGGAGAAAAACGTAATTTCACTTTATGGTTTCTTCCTAAGAGACCATATTTGTTGTACAAAAGTACAGATTATTGTCCAAAGGGCCAAATAAAATTCGGTATTTTTTATGCGCCAAAATCCCCCCCCCTCCGAAAAACGATTTGTAAATTAAACACTTGCATCATAATATATATTATTGGATCGGACAGAATCATCCTTAATGAATCAGGCGATCCGTTTTAGAAAAAAAGCGGAATTGTTGACAACAAATAATAATTATTCCGGTCTATAAAACAGATAATCACGATTTATGGTCTCTTAGGAAGAAACCATCCAGTCGGAAAAAAGTTGGCCATTGTTCTCGGCAGATTCTCTTACGGGTATTGTTTTCGGGATTATTTTAGTGTCAGATGCAGGGTTTCAGCTGTTTTCGCCTTGCGCAAACAAAAAATCAGCAACCTCATTTCTGTAGGTTGCTGATTTGTGTGGAGCGGAAAACGGAAACCGAGCCTTGGGGTTCTTTCCGTTATGTATCAGTATGTTACGGCATTCTTTCGGTTTTCGGGGTCACCGATAAGCAGCTCACCTTTTGCGCCTTGCTGCATTTCTATGCGTCAATACAAAGATACACAATAATTTAGACAAAAACAAATCTTTTATTCTATCTATTTTGGCGGAGTATTTTATCATACCCATCGAAATCCATCAGGTCGAACGATTCCATCCGCTCCCCCGCTTCCCGCCGGGCGGCTATGATCTCCAACAGTTGCCGGAATTGCCGGAACCGCCTTATCGCGTCGGCCCCCGAAGGGGTTTCCCGACCTCCTGCCCACATATCATGCCTTACGGCATAGGCGTATGCGAACACCTTGAGCGAAAGATGATCGTGGCGCGGCGTTTCCCGCAGGCGGAATATCGCGTCCGTATCGTCCGGGGTCGTCAGGTAATGATACCACCCCGGCGGCGGCTCGGACCGCCATTTGCGCACGAAGACCGTCGGCAGATGGTCCGCCCGGATCACGAAGTTATTGCGCCGCAGGTAGGCAACGCTTTGCCGAATCTCCTGATAGGGATCGTAATAAGGGCCTCCGTATATCCGGTACTGCTTCCGGTCGGCCGGATAATGCAGGCTCGCATAGCCGGGATGGAGCAGTTCGTGTTGCACGGGCAGCGGCACGGCCATATCCGTCAGCAGTTCGCGCAGCAGTCCGACCATCTGCGTCCCGGCATGGTGTTCTTGAAAAACGAGCAGGTCGCAACGCTCGATAAACAGCCGGAACAGCTCCGGAGGTGAAAAACGCTCCGCGCACCGTTTCGTCACCTCCCGACGATCCGCCGCGTCGATAATCGGGTTACATTCGGCGGCTTTGCCGTACGAAACGTTTTGCAGATATTCCCGCCATTGTCGGGCCGTCAGCACGACGGCGACCTCCAACCCGGAGTGCTTCGCCCGTTGTTCCAAAAGGCAGGCCGCAACCGACCGCTCGGCTTTGCCCGTCAGGGCGATCAGCACCCGGACGCGCGACATGGATTTCAGATAATATGCGGCGAGTTGTTCGAAATACTGCGCCGTGCGGAAACCGCTGCCGTAGCCGTACAGGATACCGAGGGTAAAGGCTGGTTCCATAGTTTGTGGTTGTCGGATTAAAAGCGGATGCGGGACCGAAACAATCAAGTGACGCAACTTCACAGATTGAAGAATTCGTTTCGGCCGCCCGCATCCGCAAAATAAAAAGGACGGCCGGGCACGGGATTACTTGCGTGTTACTACCAGATTTCAGGGCCATGTCCGCCGTCCTTGTGAAGCCCCCGGCAGACACGGCAATTCCCGCCGGCCAAGGGCTGACGGATGCCAAAAACGCCTCTTTTCGATTGATTTGCCGTGACATAGTACCGGGGGGGTGAGATTGTGTGAGTGCGCCCCGGAGGAAAATAAAAAAGGGGCGCGGTGTCAGCCCCTCACAGCAGGTCGTGGAAAACCCGAAATTGGAAGCTGTCCTGCGCCCTTGCCTGTCCCGCCCCTGAAGGGCAGGACATAACAAGGACTGACAACCATTATACCAATTTCAAACCCTCCCGAAAGAGGTTTCCACGTTTGCTATGAGGTATAAAGAGTTGTTTACCCTTTATATGTTATGTCCGTCGGCTATGCCGAGTCGAGATAATTCCTTGAAGTTTGCATAGTAGTTGCTTGCCAGTTTGTTCCCGGACGGCCTCTGCCGCCCCTATACAACGAAACTGCTTCAAGGAATCGTGAAACAAATATACGAACAATTTCGAATCTAATACCAACGGGCCGTGTGTTTTTGGAAAAATCTTGCTAATTTTGTGGGTATGAAGAACTCCATCGACTTTCTGCCCGAACGCAAACAGCGGGATTTACGCGAATTGGCCGCACTGATCCGCGACGAGGTGAAAGATGTCGTGATGATTATCCTCTATGGTAGTTATGCGGCGAATACCTATGTCGAACGCGACGAACGGCGCGACTACGGCGTGCGGACAATCTACATGAGCGACTACGATCTGCTGGTCGTTACCAAGCGTCGGCTGGGAGAAAGGGAAAGCACGGTAGAGGCCCGCGTTAGGGAGCGGTTTGCAGCCGGGAAGAATGACGAGAACCTGCCCCGCCCCCAGATTATCAACGAAAGCATCTCCAAGCTGAACGACGCCCTGACGATGGGACGTTATTTCTACGTCGAGATCGTCGCAAAGGGAATCATGCTCTACGATTCGGGCGAATGTCAGTTAGCCACGCCCGGAGAACTGGATTATGCCGAGATTAAGAAAATGGCGGAAGAGTATTATGATGATAAGTTTTCCGATGGCCTTGATTTCTTTAAAGGAGCAAATTTTTACTACCAAGAGGAAAATTATCACATGACTGCTTTCATGTTGCACCAAGCAACAGAAAGTTTTCTAAAAACTATCCCGTTGGTTTATATTCTTTACGGTTATAAAGAACACGATCTGCAATTTCTGATTGAGAAATGCAAGCCCTATACGTTGGAATTGGCAAAGGTATTCCCCTGCGACACGAACGAAGAAAAACGCTTGTTCGACCTGCTGCGCCGCGCCTATCTGGAGGCACGCTACAACAAAAAGAACTTCATCGTCACCAAAGCCGATATTGATGCCCTCGTCCCCAAGATCGAACAACTCTGCGGTATTGTGGAAAAGGTCTGCAAAACACGATTAGGATACTATACACAACAAAGTGATAATAGTATTCATTTCTAATAAATTGGGAATATGAAAGCTCCAGAACTTAAAATAGCAGAGAATTGTCCCAAAAACTATATTTCATTAATAAAAGAGTATTGGGAACGCAATGATGAAAAATTCAAAATTAAAGTTATAGAGTTGCAAGAGCAATACAATTTCGGTAAGAAATCCCAGGTAACCAATTTAGTTAAAAGCTATTCTCAATATTTAATCTATTCGGAATGTCAGAAATGTAACAAAGATTTTCTTTATAAAGAATGTCATATACGACAGGATTATCCAAATAATGATTTTAGACGAGGAATCTGTAGTGATTGTTTTCTTGCAGAACAAAAAGAAAAATGGGAAAAAGAAAAACAAGAACAAGATCAGATCATAAAGCAGGTTAACGCCGCAACTCCGCCTGACATATGTGACAAGTTATCTATTGATGAAATTATATGCCTACAAACAATTGTTTTTCATCATGGTTGTATTTCTAATATATTGTCAGAATACAATAATATGAATATCATCAATCAACTTTTAGCGAAGGGTATAATTGCTAAAACAGATTGGTTTTCATATGAATATGCAGATAGTTTACCGGCTTTATTGGATAATTATTTTAAGCAACGAATTACAGATGAAGGATTTTCTGTCAACCTACTGAAAAACACTTCATATTCACAACGAGCACCAAAATACAGATGCAAAATAAAATTTACAAAACAAATTGTATTAGAACCAGGAGTTGAATATTTATGTGGACTTTGGGGGAACTCAAATGGCACAGCATCATTTGTAATCAAACCTGTTAATAGTAGAACCGTAATTTATTGTTCAGACAATAATGAACAATTGATATATATTCCAAACCCTGAATAAAAATTATATTCCCCGTCCCCGTTTTTTCGGTGGATAGCTTCTGACCTGCGGTCGTTCTTTCTGCTGCGGCTGTTCTTGTTTGGTTTGTTGGGTTTGCGGCTTCACCTCTTGCGGCTGTTGCACAGATAATACGCACTCGGTCAGCATATCTTTCTGTCCGGGCTTTGATTCCACCCCGAACCGGGATCGGTAAACCGTTCCGTCCTGCTTTCGGAACGCCTTAATCAACCCCTGTTCGGAATACAACTGTTTCTGTTCCTGCACCGTCAGCCGACAGCCTTTGATTGCCATAACCAAGTCACGTGTAAAGGCTTCATTCCTGCGCCGCAGGGCGATAAGGGTGTATTGTAACCTTCCTGCATTGTAGAACCAGTTGCTTTGCGCATATTTTTTTTGTGAGATCGCGGAGTAGTTCGATCTTGGAGATGAGGGCGTCGATGTCGGCTTTGGTGACGATGAAATTCTATTTGTTATATTGTTATAGCGGACTTCTAGATAGGCGCGCCGCAGCAGGTCGAAATCGGCGGTACGCGATTGACGCAGGAACAATGGCGGCAGTTGCAGGAGAACCGGACGCTGCGAATAAGCGTTCGCCGCAGCGATGCAAATATGCTGCGCGAATACTGATTCATTATAACAGATGATAGAAATTCTTAGTTAGTATTAATGTTTTATGATGTGTTTTGAAGCATTTGAAGTTTATTAAATTTTAAACATATATCATTTTCTAAGCTAATTTAGCGCTTTACTTATCCTTTCAGCCAAGTCATCAACATTAGTTACTGAAACAACATATTCTGTTATTTTTATTATAAATTCTTGCTCGGCATTCCCTACAATTGTAGACTGATTCATTAAAAATTTGTATAAGAATTTACCCGATGAGTCAGTTCCATTTCGCTTTGTTAAATACAAATTAATCACTTCTTCTAAGGGCTTCTTCTTAAAAAAAGAATCTCCAAATTCTCGAAAAAATTTATAGTCAATATTGGTAATTAATTTATCAAGTAAGAATTTTTCAATGCTTGATATGGGGGTAAAAGCAATATTCAAATCTTTATATTTCCCTTTTCGGATGTATTTTTCATTACATACATCTGCTATATCACCATCTAAAATACTGATAATAGATTTATTATATCCTAGCAACCCTGAATGGAACATTTCTGACTGTAATGCAAGGGTATTTTCCCAACCGCCACAGGGAACAATGCAAATAAGTTTAGATTTGCATAAATTATATTTTCTTTGCACCCATTCTACAATACCTTTTGCAAGATTATCTTCAACTAAAATGAGTAAATCATATCCATCAAACATGGAAATATTACGTGTTGCATAACAAGGATAGCATGGATTTACAACTTCAACACTTCCATTTGGATGTTTTTGTAGATAATAGATATTTGCAGGAGCTATATGTTTAATTAAATCAGTTGAGTGAGTCGAAAAATAAATAGCAATTCCTCGATCTCTAGACATTTGTTCAAGAAATTGGATCAATCTTACCAATGCTTGCGGGTGTAAAGCCAACTCTATTTCATCTAAAAGAACAATAAACCCAGCTTCTCGCGCTTTTTTTCACAAGTTGGTAGTGTATAGAATGCAATAATGGGATTAATAAATTTTCACCAGTACTTAGACTAAATTGACTGATCAATTCATCACCATCTTTAATGAAATATGGTGACCCACCTTTAAATTTATTTTTAAAACGACTATTATTACTTTTTAGTCGATATAGCGACGAATAGAATTTAGCATCATTCTGAAGAATAATGCCTAAATGTTCTTTAACAAAAGGATCTGCTAATGTTAAATCCTCAATAGTAACTTTTAATGCATTATTTAAAGCAGAATAATTTGTATCTCTAAATCTATTGCCGTGAATAATACTACCCTCATAGAATCCATGCAAATCAAAATCACCATCAAAATTCCAATGAGATTCATCTCGTCTAGTAATTTTTAATACTTTATCGTCACATTTACATTCAATAATAGAGTCTGCAGTGCTACTTTGAAAATACATATGTATCGTATTTCTATAAAAAATAGTTGATATTGCAGCCATAATTGTACTCTTTCCTGTTGCATTTTTACCTGTAATAGCATAAATTCCAGGCTTAAGGTTTAAATCAATAGTTAATGATTTAATGCCTCTCAAATTCTGAATCTGTAGATTTAGGATATTCGTCATGGGTAAATAATTGTTTAAGATTATAACAAAAATATAATAAAAAATACAAATACACAAAATGATATGATGCGAAAGATAAACATTTACCCCCAGATCATATATCGTAGCGTTCTAAGATATTTTTTACGTAAAATAATTTGCATCCCTCAGCATTTTATGATTATTATAATATTTTCCTCCGTTTTCTCGGTGAATAGGTTTTGACCTGCGGCCTCGGTTTCTGTTGTTGTTCCGATTTCACCTGCGGCTTTGTGTCAGGCTTTACCTCTTGCGGCTGTTGCACGGATAATACGCACTCGGTCAGCATATCTTTCTGTCCGGGCTTGGGTTCCACCCCGAACCGGGATCGGTAAACCGTTCCGTCCTGCCTGTGGAACGCCTTAATCAACCCCTGTTCGGAATACAACTGTTTCTGTTCCTGCACCGTCAGCCGACAGCCTTTGATTGCCATAACCAAGTCACGTGTAAAGGCTTCATTCCTGCGCCGCAGGGCGATAAGGGTGTATTGCAACCCGCCTGCATTGTCGAACCAGTATTCGCGCAGCATATTTGCATCGCTGCGGCGAACGATTATCCGCAGCGTTCGGTTCTCCTGCAATTGCCGCCATTGCGCCTGCGTAAAGCGCGTACCGCCGATTTCGACCTGCTGCGGCGCGGAGGGTTTCGGTACGGCTGAAGCCGGTTGCATCTGCCGCGACTGTTGCACGCGGGGTGTTTCTTCCCGTTTGATCTGCGGCGGTTGCGGCTTTTCTGCTTTCCGCGGCTTCGGCGTTGTGTCGCGTTCCTGCTCCCGCCGTCTTTCCCGCATGTATTTGATCTCCTCGTCGGCCGCTTCCCGTGCCAACGTCTCGACCCGTTCGCGGATCGTCTTCGACAATCCGGCATAGCTGAATTTGCGGTCTACCTGCGAGCCTTTGAATGTCAGTCCGTCTTTGGTAAAGGTTACGCCCTGAACCGCTTTCTTCGGGTCGTTGCCCCGGCGGACGAACTGCACGCCGATTCCCTGCCGTTTCAGTTTGGCCGACAGGTCGGCGATCCGGTCGCATTTGGGCAGGATGCGGGTTATGGCGTCGAACACCTCCTGCCGCACCTTGTCCGCTCCGTGAAGCCATTCACTCTTTATGTCCCGCTTGCCGTTGGAGAATGTCAGCCCGTATCGGCGTTTAAGCTGTTTGCAGACTTTGACGTTCCGGCGGCGTTCGTTCTTATCCGCCACAAGCGTCCGGTCGTATTTCACCCGGTTGTAGATAATATGCAGGTGGGGATGTTCCGTGTCGTTGTGTCGGGCGACGATATACTGCGTATCGGCAATGCCCATGCACTCCATGTAGGCCGCCGCCAGTTCCCGCATCCGATCGTCGGTCAGCGTCGGCGCATCGTCCCGATGGAACGAGAGCGAGATATGCCCCACGACCTTTGCGATCTCCCGGCGGGCCTTGCGCTGGAAGTTGAAGTCGTCGATTATCGACCGGATGCTTTCGGTATCTACCCCGTCGCTCTCCAGCAGGCGGGCTTTCTCTTTTCTGAGGACATACTCGACAGCTCCGCCGAACGATTTGCCCGTTACGATCTTTCCTATCATTGCTACTCTCTTTTCAGTTTGGCAATCATCCGATTGTAAAACCGGATGATCCGGATCAGTTCCGCTTCCCGCGTTGCGGCTCCTGCGGCGTTCTGGACTTTGGCAAGTTGATTCAGGTTGTTCTTCTCGCGGGTCAGCTCGGCAATCAGGCCCAGTTCTTCGGGGCTGGCCGGGGCGATGACTTTTCCGGCAAGCACCATTTGCCGGGCGTATTCCGACAGGGTCAGCCTGCTTTTCGCTGCGCTTTGTTGCAGGGTTTGCATCTGGGCGGCCGTTACGCGGAAACGGACGGTTTCGGAGTGTTTTGCGGCGGCGGTTTTGGGCGGTCTGCCGCCCTTGTTCTTTCGGTTCTCGGCCATGTGCGAACCCGTGTTAGTTCAGCGCATGGCCGCACGTCCGACCGCTGCCGGATGACCGGGTAAAACCCGTGAAGCGGGCACGGTTGTAAACCCGCGTCGCAGACGCCCCGAATCCCAAGCCCGCGGCGACCGCAGGGAGCGGCGGGCGTTTCGGAATGCGACCCGCACCGGGAGCAGTCCGAATGGGATGGCCTCGCAGAGCAAGGTTGTTTGAAGTGGTCGCAAAAAACGTCGGAGACGGATTTTTGTGGCACGAAAACACAACCTTGCTTCCTCCCGTTTCGGGAGCGGTCGATGCCGGGGCCGAAGCCCCGGACACGGCACGCCGAAGCTGGCCCGCAAGACCCGCCGGATATAGTCGGCGGAGGCTTAGGGCGGCAAAGGCGGGACGTATCGCATCGACGCTCACGCAAAGGCGCAGGCGGACAGAGCGGGAAAGTCAGTACCCCGAAAGGCGGGAGATCGGAGAGCTGATTTCAGGGCGGGCGGCTCTTCACGACGGGCGGAAGATCGCCGGAGTGGAATGGATGGTTCGGGTAGTCATAAATGTGTCGGATTTTAAGATTTGCGGCGAAGATAATACACAATTTTCCAATCTGTTACATGCCTGATATTATTGCGCCCTGCTGCGCGGAACTGCTCCGTAGTATGGACAAAACCTCCGGATGTTTGATTTTGGCACTGATACCCCGAAACTGCGGCTGATTTTGTCCGGTTTTCGGGGTCAATTAGCACCGTTCATAACCGTTCACTCCCCGGACAGCACCAAGTCGGGACGCTGCCCTTATCTTGCCGCCAAGTTTGCAGGAGTACCGAGGAGAGAGTCCGGGGAGTTATGCTGCGGAATCCGCCCGATTCATGGGGCCAATTAGGGCGATTGAGGGAGAACGAGGGCGTAAACAGCATCAAAACAACGGGGCGTCCCTTATATTGCCGTCGGATTTGCAGGAGCATCGAAGGCAGACGGTCTGGGCGGCATGGAGCGGCCATATATCCGGAAACCTTCGGTTCGGTATTACCTTGCAAATGAAATTTATTATTAACCTATTTAATTCAAATTTTTATGACAAGTATTTGTATGGACGAGCGCGTATGAAAAGCGCTCACGGAACGGCTGAAAACATTGGCTGCTCAATCACAACGAACCGGGAAGCGTTATAACCCGCCGTCGCCCGACGGCTGACTGGACGGGGCGGAGGTTTGTCAGCGATTGCGGATTTCCAAACGCACGCTCCAAAGCTACCGCGACAAGCGGGTACTGCCCTATTCGAATGTCGGCGGTAAGTTCTTCTACCGGGAAGCTGATGTAACCGGGTTTCTGCGGACGCGGACAATCAGAAAAGGGGTGTAACATGAAATCGGACTATTTAACGATGGAGAGCGAGGAAGTCCGGGAGTTGCTCGCTATGATCGACCGGGCCGAAGAAACCCTGCAACTGGCCGATAAGAACTATCATCCTCCGGTCGGGGCGGAGAACAACCTGACGGGCAGCGAGGTTTGCGATCTGCTGCACATCTCTCCCCGAACCTTGCAGACGCTCCGCGATACGCGGCAGATACCGTTTGTCGCAATAAGCGAGCGTAACATCCTCTATCCCGAATCAGCGATTCGGGAAACGCTGACAAAGAATTACAGACCTGCTCAAGACCCGTTTTAGGTTGGTGTAAATGAAAAGGCGGGGCGCATCAGGGATCATTCCGAATCCCGTGCGCCCCGCCTTTCTTCGTGTATTATCATGCCGGATTAGCGAAGATACTGCCGATCTTCTGCATCTCCCGGCCGATCAAGCCCTCCGAGAATTTCGCGTAATGCCGGGTCATATTCGTATTGGTATGGCCGAGAATCTTTGCCAGCACATCTATCGGCATTCCGTACTCAACGGCAAGGCAGGCGAACGTATGCCGGGCGACGTGCGTTGTCAGCGTCTTGTCGATATTACAGATGCCCGCCAGCTCTTTCAGGTATGCGTTCATCTTCGAATTGCTCGGTACGGGCAGCATCTTTCCGCGTTGCCTGCAATTCGGGTCGTATTCGTACTTTTGCAGGAGTTTCACCGGATGCGGCAACAAGGGGATGCGGCTCATTACGGCGGTTTTCTCGCGGGGCTTGTGAATCCACAACTGCCCGCTATCATCCGCGCTGATATGTTCCGGGCGCAGGTGGTCGGCATCCGTAAAGGCAAGTCCCGTCAGACAGCAGAACGCGAACACGTCCCGGATGCGTTCTATCCGCTCGTTGGGCATCGGTTTGGTTATCAAAACATCCAATTCCGCTTTGGTCAGGTGGTCTTTCGACTTGTTGTGTTCGGGTTTCAGTTTATAGTACTGAAACGGATTCTTTTCGATCCACTCGTTGCGGATAGCGTACAGCATAAAGTTTTTAAGACAGCACAACAGATTGACCGCACCGTTGGTCTTGCAGTTATGGGCCGTCTGGATAAAGGTGTTCAGTCCGTCGAGGTACTCGTAATTCACCCTGTCCAGCGGAATATCTTCCTTTTTATACTGCGCCTGCATATACTCTTTCAGGTAGCGAAGCAGGCGGTGATACTTGTTCGCCGTGAGTTGGGTGATACGTGTTCCGACCTCTTTCTGCCGTTTGTCGCAATACTTCCCGAACTCGGCAAGAAACAGACGTGCATTGCCCGCGGGGTTTTCAAGCCGGTGTTTGATAGCAAAGCACGTCGGCTCTTTGCCCTCCTTGATTAACTGGTCATAGGCCGCGAGGACATTGGCCCGGTAGCTGGCGACGATGCTGTTGATCTGTTGGTCTATCTCGTCCTTATAGAGAGACCGTTCAAGCCGTTGGTTCCAACGCTCCGGTTCGATTTGGCATCGCGTGTAAATCTCCGTAGCCGTGCCGCAGGTCTTGATGCGCACATAGATCGGAGCCTTACCCTTTTTCGTTACTTTGGTCTTCTTGCAGAAGAAAACCACGTTAAAAGTCTTTCTTTCCATACTGCTGTAAATGGTTTGTGAGTAATACGTTTACAGCATAGAATTGTTGCGGGGCAAAAATCTGATAATTAATGCAATAACTTACATTAGTGACCTATTTTAGGTGTGAGCGAAACAGGTCACCGATAAGGTCGTAAAAACCTGCATTCCGTTGCTTTTTTCAGCTTCGACCTGAAAACGAAAAAACCTTACATATCATTGATACATAAGGTTTTTGCTCTTTATTTCCGCCTCTTTCTCAAGGCCCCAAGAGCGGAAAACGGGACTCGGACCCGCGACCTCAACCTTGGCAAGGTTGCGCTCTACCAACTGAGCTATTTCCGCATGGCATGTTTCGTAATTGCGAATGCAAAGGTAGCTAAAAAATCCGAATCTCCAAATTTTTCAATTCCATTTTGCAAATTCTTTACGATCTGCCCTTCTCTCCTATCCGTTATTTGAAGACGCGCAGGCGGTCATCCAACGGCTCGAAACTCTTCTCCTGAGGTTCGCCGGCCGGAATTCCGAACGGCATCTGGGCTATTAGCCGCCATTGTCCCGGCAATCCCCAATGTTCGCGGACTTCGTTGTCGATCAGCGGATTGTAATGCTGGAGCGAGGCTCCGAATCCGGCGTCTTCGAGCATCGTCCATACCGCCAATTGGTGCATTGCCGAAGTATGTTCGGACCAGACGGGGAAGTTGTCGGCGTAAAGCGGGAATTGTTTCTGAAGTCCTTTCACGATTTCCGTATCTTCGAAATAGAGCACCGTACCGTAGCCCGATGCAAAACTGCCGTCGATTTTTTTCTCCGTGGCAGCGAACGCCTTTTCCGGGACGATGGCTTGCAGCGTTCGCTTCACCAACTCCCAGAATGCCTTGTGGTGTTCGTGCAGCAGCAGCACGAGGCGTGCCGACTGCGAGTTGAATGCCGAGGGAACGTGTTTCACGGCAAAACGCACGATTTCTTCGATTTGTGTGTCGTCGATCGGGGATCGGGGTGTCAGTTCGTAATAGCTGCGGCGGTGGCGCAGGGCCTCTTTCAGATTTCTTTCCATAGTCGTCGTTGTATTTGGTGTCGAATACTCTCTTACAAAAATAGCACAACTTCGGGAAAAACGTGCGGAATCCGAAGCGAAATAGTATCTTTGTGTTCATGAAGAACGTAATTGATCTCTTTTCCGAACTGGGGGCGCGTCTGCGCGGATTCGGCGCAGACGATGTGACGCAGGCCGTTATGGAGGCTGCCTGCCGCGCTAACGGATGGTTTACGCCGGCCGATGTCCGCCGTGCCGTCGGGGCGATCGCCCGGGATATGCTGAGCCGTGAAAAGCTCGAAGCCTGGTTGGGGAACTACCCTGCCGTGCCGGTCGCCGTGCCGCGCCGTGTGTTGGTGGTCATGGCCGGGAACATTCCGCTCGTCGGTTTTTTCGACCTGTTGTGTACGGTCGTCAGCGGTCACCGCTGTCTGTTGAAACCCTCGGCCAAAGATACCGTGCTGATGGAGTATGTCGTCGGCCAGCTCCGGGACATCGACGCATCGGTGCCTGTGGAATTTTACGACGGAGTGTCGCCCGTCGATGCGGTGATCGCCACGGGCAGCGACAATGCCAACCGCTATTTCCGCGCCCGCTATGCCGGAATTCCCTCGCTGCTGCGGGGAAGCCGTCAGTCGGCTGCCGTGCTTTCGGGCGATGAAACGCCGGAGCAGTTGTCCGGATTGGCCGACGATATTTGGGCCTACTCCGGGTTGGGATGCCGCAGCGTGTCGCTGTTGTTCCTGCCCGAAGGATGTGAACCGACGCTTCAGATGCCGGATGTAAACGACAAATACAAAAACAATTACCGTCAGACACGGGCCTTGCTCACGATGCAGGGGCGGCCGTTCCGCGATCTGGGGGCTGCCGTGGCCGTCGAACAGCGGGATTTCCCGGCGGCTCTGAGTCAGATTTCCTACACGTATTACAAGACGCCGGATGAGGTTGCCGGATGGCTTGCGATGCACGACGACGAATTGCAGTGCGTCGTCACCGAATGTCTCCCCCACAGCCGCCGCGCCGCTTTCGGATGCGCCCAGTCGCCCGCCCTGACCGATTATCCCGACGACCGGGATGTAATCGCGTGGCTGGCGGCGCTGAATTGAGAAAAAGTATTATATTTGCTGTACGGATAAAAAATAGATTACTGCGATGTCGATGGTTTTCCGATTCCGGATGTTGAGCGATGAGAACGACAATTTCGTGCGCGATTACGAGGTGCTGTACGATACGACGCTGCTCGATTTCCACAATTTCATTCTCCGATCGCTCGAATACGAGGATTGCATGGCTTCGTTCTTTACGGCCGACGACCGCTGGGAGAAACAGCGCGAATTTACCTTTATGGATATGGACGACGGCAGCGAGAACGCTCCGGTGGCTATGGAAAAGGTGACTTTGGGGCAGATCATTCACGACCGCCGCGACCGTCTGATCTATCTGTTCGACCTGTTCGGCGACCGGGCTTATTACTTGGAGCTGACCGGAGCTTACGAAGCCGGCAAGGAAGCCTCCTACCCGCGTGAGATTTACGCCCAGGCCGAAGCTCCCGACCAATACGACCCTTCGAAGAACCGTGTGGACGATGAGGGCTCGATCTTCGGCGAGATGATGAGCGATTTCAACGATTTCGAGGGCGACGACAACTACGACGATGCCTATTAAACGACTGCTGGTCGTGGTCGGTCCGACGGGTTCGGGCAAGACGGACCTGAGCATCCGTCTGGCGCTCCATTATGGCGCACCGATTCTTTCGACCGATTCGCGTCAGGTCTACCGGGGGATGCCGATCGGTACGGCACAGCCTTCTGCCGATCAGCTTCAAGCTGTTGAACATCATTTTATTGCCTCTCGCGATCTGACGGACAACTTGAACTGCGGGGAGTATGAGGTGCAGGCCCTTGTACGGCTCGAAGAACTTTTTGCAGACCATGATTGGGTCGTTGCCGTCGGCGGGTCGGGGCTCTATGTGCGGGCTCTGTGCGAAGGCATGGACGACCTGCCGCAGGCCGACGAACCGCTGCGGAGGGAGCTGGAGCGCCGACTGGCGGAGGAGGGGCTCGGGGCGCTTGCCGAAGAACTCAGGGAACTGGACCCGGAGTATTGCCGGACCGCCGATCTCAATAATCCGGCGCGGGTGATGCGTGCGCTGGAGGTCTGTCTTCAGACCCATATGCCCTACTCCCGGCAGCGTACCGGGGAGCGCCGTCCGCGGTCGTTCGAAATCGTGAAGATCGGCATTGATCTGCCGCGCGACGTGCTTTACGACCGCATCAACCGCCGCGTGGATCGGATGTTGGCCGACGGGCTGGAAGCCGAAGCCCGGGCGTTGTATCCCTATCGGGAATTGAATGCGCTGAAGACGGTCGGTTACCGCGAATTTTTCGATTATTTCGACGGGCGCATCGGGTACGACGAGGCTGTGGAGCTGATCAAGCGCAATTCGCGGCGTTATGCCAAGCGGCAGCTCACGTGGTTCCGCCGCGACTCGGAGATCCGTTGGTTCGCACCCGACGACGATGCGGCGATAATCGCCTATGTCGGTTCGAAATAGGGAAAACGAGGAATTTCGGCCTGCCGCGGCGTTATGTTGCGGATGTTTTGGCAAATCGCAAATATTTTCGTACTTTTGCGTTCGTCTTTTGCTGAAAGACTGCGCCCGGATGGTGGAATCGGTAGACACGCCGGACTTAAAATCCTGTGGCCAGCAATGGCCGTGCCGGTTCGATCCCGGCTCCGGGTACGAAAAATCCCTATTAATCAGCTGATTAATAGGGATTTTGCTTTTGTTGGGGTGTAAATAAGGTGTAAAAAATGACAAAATATTTATTTCGATGTGTTGTGAGTATTTTTAAGAGATTCTTCGTGACGAGAGATAAGAGATATTAATTGTTGTTTATATTCATCTATTGTAATTTCAGATGCTCCTTTGATTACATCTAATAAATCAATATTCGCCCAAATAACGCAATCCATAAGTTGTGGCTGTGGGGATGTCCATTCAATATTGATTGAAAATTTATCATTTTCTTTCAAAAATAGATTATATTTAAGAATATCTTGCCATTTACCATGAATAGAGTGACTCGACATACCTATCAGTCCATTGTAAAATGTATCTTTATCATTAACAACAATTTTAACTCGCTCTTTAATGCTTTTCCACTGATAATTGCGGCTAACCTTTTTATCTTGATAACCTGATATTGAGAAAGCCTTGTTAATTGAATCTATCATCCTTTTTTCAATATCCAGAATATTTCCATCTCTATTGGTTATATTTGTTTTTATTGTTTCTGAGAATTTTACTTCGTTGGATAACGAATCCTTTATGTAAGCTTCTTTGACGGTGTTGTCCGTTGATAAGAAATATTTAATATTGACATATGTTTCAATATAGCATCTTAATAAGATCATTAATATTTCACCTTTGCATTCGCATACATGTTGCAATATTGAAACATTTAGTTTAATTAATCGGGCAAAATTCCCTGCAATAACAGCGTCATTTTTTGAGAGTAATTGAGGTGCATCATTTGCATCAAAATAATGATATTCCACATATCTATATAGTTTTTCTATGATTTTTTTATGCAATTCGACGTATTCTGACATTAGTGTTGTATCCATTGATAAACTTTATTAAAAGTTATATAGTAATTGCAAAATTACATCGAATTTTTCTTATCTTTGTTCCTGCGAATCATATATTTCTACAACTTTTACTGTCGGTGCTCAATAAAGCAACCGCATTAGAAAAGGTATGCGTAGAGTCGTTGGGGTTTAGCGACCCGCGAACGGCACTTTATTGAGCCTGTAAAAGGGGGATATATGGTTCGCAGCTGCGCATCCTTTTTTTATTTATGCGAACCATGTATCCCGTCCGCGTTCCGACGCAGACACGCCGCAAGGCCAGCCGCAGGCGGTTCCCGCCGTGCAATCTCTTTATTCGTTTCCATTTCCACCCGCCAGATTAGCAAATAATTGCTAACCAAATTGTTATTCTCTTTATTGCCGAAATGCTGCGATGAGGACAGCCCTTACTATGTCAAATTTCTAACAATCAATCAAATGGAAACGAATCAAAATCCCGTGCAGGAAAATCCTGCACAACGCTTAGCCCTCGAACTCGAACAGCCCGCCGAACGATTTTACGACCCTGCCGAAGCTGCCCGAATCGTCCAATGCCTGACGGACGGCTATTTCGATCCCGAATATATCCTGCTTTTCGGTAAACTGGTCGGCGGCACGCCGCACAGCGACGCCATGGCTTACGACCTGCTTGTCGTGGTGCGTGAAACCCCGGAATACGATTGGATGCAGACCAAACGCATCCTGCGCTACAAAGAGCCGTACAGCTGCCGGAAGATTACCTACATCAATCTTTACATCATGACGTTGAGCTATGTCGAATCGAACTCAACGCCGTTCCTCTTCTTTGCCCATGCCGAAGGCGAGTTGCTGTATTGTAGCGACAGTTACCATTTTCAGCGTCCGAAGCACCCGATCGACTTCGCCAAGGCGTATGCCGACGCTAAATTCCATTTCGACACGTTCCGCACGCAGGGCAATGAACTGCTTGAACAGGCGCAGGACGCTTTCAGCGAGAGCCGTAATATGCGTCTGGCCGCGCAGTTCTCGGCGCAGGCAATGGTCTATTTCTATCACACGCTTTACTACGTCTATCACGGTCTGGAGTTCGACAGCCACGATCCAGTCATCATGCACGACCGGATGCGGACGCTTTCCACGAAGTTGATGCTTGCTTTCGACGACACCCATATCGAAAACATCTTCACGCTGCCGCGTCTGAAGAGTTTTCTGATGAAGGCTCCCTATGGCATTCGGTTCGACATCGCACCGCAAAAGTTGGAGATACATATGGAGCGCGTCCGCAAAGCGGGCGGGATTATCGAAAACCTGTGCGGCCTGCGGCTGGAGCTATATAAAGAATTGAGCGAACGGCAATAAACGGCCAATCATCCGAACGAAAAGGGGACTTGCAGGATCATTGACGATCCCGCAAGCCCCTTTTCTGTCATCCTACTTTTTCTTGGCCTTTGTTTTCTGCGTTTTCTCTTTTTCGGCCTTTGTCCGCTCTTGGTTTACGACTGCCGCGCCGCGTTTCTTGATCTCTTTTTCATACTGCCTGACCTCTCTTTTCACCACGTCGATGTTCTTATCCTCGCCTTGTTCGAACACCCGGTCGAGGTCGGTAATGAGTTGCATTTCTCCGTGCCAGACAGCCTGCATATATCGGTATTTCCAATCATTCTTGCGGTATTGCCGATTGTTCACGGCCTGCCAAATATTTCCCACAACGGATAGCCCGGCAGTCAGAGCCAGTCATACACACGCCCGAACTAACCGTTTGTTGATGTCGTAATTGTAGGGAATCCGATGCAGCAAATGATCTAACGTACTGTTTATACGTGACCAATGACCGTCTAACATCTCTTTGTATTTCTCCACCTCGCGGCTTACGAACAGCTGTACCGCCTTTTTGATCTTCTCGTCGCTTAATGCACCCTTTACCTCGGCATTTATCCGCTTCATTGCTTCGGCGAGTATCTCCGTGCTGACGTTGATCTTTCCGAAAGCCCTGTTTACGTCCGTCATGTCGGGCGGCTGTACCTCGACCGCGGGTTTAATGTCGATCTGCCCGATGCGGTTGATAAAATTGGTGATCTGCTCCGCCGAAAGATTCTGCACACGGGCTATCTCGTCGATTCGTTGCATCAGAGCTGTATTATCGCCGCCGCCCTGTAGCTTTGCAATCTCGGCCTTGAAAGCCTTGATAAACTCTTCCTTGAAATCTTCGTATTGGTCGCAATCCAATGCGACTGTTTTTTCTTCTGCCATACTTTAACGATGTATTTTAATTTGACGTTTCTTGGTTCGCTGTTCCCGGATTCTTCGGCTGCGCTCTGCCTGTTCGACCAGCATCGCTTCGGTTGCTTGCCGGATCAAAGCCGTAACGCGGGCTATGTGTTCTTCGTGGGATTCTCCGATCTGCCGCTGCATTTGTTCCGGGGCGATTGAGCCGCAATACCCGCCCGGCGGTAAAGTTACACCGTCCGCCACGCCGAAGCCGCCCAAATCGACGGATTCGCCCGAATTACCGCGACTGCCGAACAGCCCGGTGACCGCCGAACGGTAATGGCTAACTGCTACCGATAAATTCCCGATCGCCTGCGCCGAATAGCGGGGCTGTACGATGGGAGTAACGATCCGCTGTGCCTGCGAGAAATGACGGTCTAACTTGGAGAAGCTGAAAGCCCGGTCGATCTTCGAGCCGGAAAAGGTGTAGCCGCTCATACCAAACAATACGCCCTGCCTGCGGTCGGTATTGCCGCAATACTTGAATGTGGTCGTAATACCTCGTTCCTGCAATCGTTTCTCCAGATCGCCCCACGACTTGCAGCCGGGCAGACAACCCCGGATAGCGTCGTAAATGGCGTACTTGGTCTTGTCCGGCTCGCGCAACCGTTCGCGCCGTACCTGCTCCTTGCCTCTTGGGTAGTAAAGCCCGTATTTGGCTGTAAGCTCCTTGCAAACCTTGCTGTTTCGGATTTTGATATTCTTGTCCGATATGGTCTGCCCGTTGTTTCCGACCCGGTTGTAGACAATATGACAATGCGGATGCGCTTGATCCGTGTGCCGGACAATCAAAAACTGCGTGTTCCGAATCCCCATGCGCTCCATATACTCCCGTGCAATCTGCGCCATAACCGGGTCGGTCAGCCGGTCAGCATCTTTCGGAGAGAAGGATAACGATATATGTCCGACTGCGTTTTTGATCCGGGGATTGAGGAGCGTTTGGTCTTTGAAATCGCGCACCATGTCCTGCACGTTCGGCGGCTCAATACCCTTAAAACTCAATATCCGCGACTGCTCTTTCATTACATAGCCGACCGTCGCACCAAAGGATGATCCGGCGATAATCTTACCGATCATGGCGCACCTGTTTTAGAAAGTCCTCGATCTCGGTGATGATCGCCGCATGGGACACAATTACCGCCGCAAATCCGCCGGCATTGGCCGAGCGAGTGAGTTGATTGAGGTTGCGGGCAATACCTTTCAACTGCGTCATATAATTCAGATGTTCCGGACGCATCCGTTCACGCACTCACCCGCGCCCGATAAGCTGCCGGATGATCTCGGACGGACGGCAGCCCGATATGCGGGCTAACTTCTTCAGCCGGAAATAGTGTTCGCTGTCGAGCCTTGCGCTGACGATGTACTTCTGTCTTTGGGCGGCTTCCAACACCGGACGGCCGCCTTTGTTCAATTCACGTTTCATAGATTCGATTTTAATGATTAGACCAACGGGATGCCGCGCCGACCAGCGGGAGCAAGCCCCGTTTTCGTTTACGAAAACACAAACTTGCCACCCTACTTTATTGTTGCCTGATAGGGAGCATGGGCCGTTGGAAAGATTCGCCGACCTTCGCCCGAAGAGATCCGCATAATCTCGTAGGGCGAGGTCGGCGATAGTTGCTGATCCCGTCTTTAGGTCTTGGAATTTACCACGTAATTGGCTGCCTCCTGCTCGATCTCTGCGGCAGGCTTGATTCGGTTCTGGAGCAGTCAGCGCTCCAACTCCGCCCGGTCGAAATAGATGTTTTTGCCGTTGGGTTTGTAATGCGGGATACGGCTCCCGCAGGTGAGCTTGTACATGTAAGTTCGGGAGATTCCGGTGTAGGTGCAAGCCTCGTCGAAAGTGAGGACATTTTTCTGCCCTGCGAGCAACTGCTCGATGCGGTTCAGCCGCTGCTCCATACTGATTTCATGTTCCATAAGTAGTTTTTTAGTTAGACATGGAATAAATTATCAGCGGCAAATATAAGGGTGATTGAGGCGGATTGTTCTCATATGCTCACTCTCGCTCACTCTTGGCTGGATAAAAAGTCCTTGCGGGGATGCTGTAAGGGCTATTTGGTGTTTTTTAGGATGCCGATGTAGCTTTTGATAAGGTAGGCTCTGTAGGGAGAGTCGGAATTGATTGCGCAATACTTTGCACTTGAGAGCGTGTTGCGGCTTATGGGCTTGCCGTTGAGCGATGCGAAGCACTTATTCTTTGCTGCTACGGCTTGCCAAATGGGAGTGATTAACCGCTCTTCGCTCAAGATGTGGAAAATGTAACAGAGGGTACGGGCATTGCAAACGACCAACGGTTCTTTGAGCCTGCACATGAACAAGGCGGCGACCGTATTTGTATCGACTTCTGGCTGGAATACATGTTGGCCGTTGAACAGCTCGGTCAAAGCCGTTAACTGCTTATTGTTGAGTGAAGCAAGAAAATTGATATTCATGTCAAAGAAGCAGGGCCTGTGCTTTAAATGTTTCTTTGATTCCTTGTTTTAAGAATTCACTTTGGGTATCTATTGCTCTTTTTTCCGCTTCTTTTTCTATGTCCGACAAATTTTTTCGACAATCAATTTGTTGTTTATGATGATGAGCAAGATAATCAACTGCATTGTTTATTGTCATTTCTTTAATTGGTTGATGTCCACCTAATCCGTTAATAATAAGCGTCTCTGCTAATATTTTGACGGATAAATCTTCTTTTGCAGCCAATAGGATATTAGCTGAAAAGATTCTTATGATGTCCTGTATATTCCCCATAACTTATTGATTTTATCGCAAATATAAATTAAAAACTTAAATTGTCAACTCCGGCAAGGCATTAACCGCCTTTTCTTTGAGCGAATCGACGGCACGGGTGTATTTCTCCGTGTGCTTTAATCCGCTGTGGCCAAGCAGGGACGCGACAGTCTTAATATCGGTGTGACACTCGCCGAGTAGATTCACGGCAAAGCTGTGGCGGGCACAATGCCATGTAATGTGTTTTTCAATTCCTGCACGCGCAACCCATATCCGCAGGGCTTTCAGGCATCCGGTGTGGCTCGGCAGTGTGAAGATGGGGCCGTCTTTCTCCGGGCGTTCGCCGATCAACTTTAATAGCGTATTGCTTAATGGTATCGTGACAATCGAATGTGTCGAGTGCCCGGTGGTTTTGTTTTGGTCAAACCGGATCGTCTTGTTGGCATAATCGACGTTGCTGTATTTCAGATCAACCACATCGCAATACCTTAATCCTGCGTACATGCAGAATAGAAATGCCCGGCGTACATCCATATTTTGATAAGGGGTATTTGCGAGTTGTGCAATCTCCTCAAGGCTCAACACGTCCTTTCGCAAAGCAGTATCATCGACAACGCAGGGAACACCTGTACAGGGATTCTTTAGCATGATGTCTTGGTCTATGGCATATTTGATAACCTTTTTGAATCGTTGGAAAAATCCCCGTGCACCTTCGCCGAAAGAGTGCTGTTGCAGATAGTCCACGAATTTGATCATCATCTCCCTGGTCATCTGATCTGGCTTGATATTAGTCTGCATGCTCGGATAGGATTCCGCAAGAAATCCTCGGAACCGTCGCAGGCAACCCTCCATCATCCGAATGTCTTTTTTCTTGTAGTTCTTTACATAGGCATCGAAAAACTCCAGAAAATTGATTTTCTGCTTCACGGGTGCGGCCTTGTCGTACCGACGGGCAACCAACACCTTTTCCTTGTCGATGCGAATTTCTGCGGCGAGAGCTAACGTTTCTTTGTTCTTTTGGCGTTCTTCCGGTGTGCGGGGATTGGGCAGCAGGTAAAGCCCCAAGTATTCTTTCGAGCGGATGTGCTTGATATGCTCTTTACCCGTCACCTCGTCGATCACCTTGTTGTAACCCATGTAATACTCCAGATACAAACTTTGCCGACCGTCGGCCAGCGTTTTTTGCATCAATTTTGGATTTTCTTTGGTTTTTGCTTGCAATTTTGCCATAATCCCGGAATTAGTAGTTTTGTATCTTGCTGATCTTATGGTGCAAAGATATATATTTATTTTTTAATTCAGGGTGTAATAAAGGTGTAAAAAATCACAAAAAAGCCTCAAAATAAGCGCAAATGGTAGAGTTGTAAATATTTATAAAATACTAATAATAAGTATTTTATATTCTTTTGCTTGGATAGTATTATATAGGTTGTGTATCGGCTCCGGGTACGTAAACCCCCGCTCGGTCGTATGACCGGACGGGGGTATTATTTAAGGATTCAATAGGTATTTGGGCAGAATCTTGCCGGGCGTTTATTTCAGATACTCCCGGAAGAAGCCTTCGATCTTGTCGAACGGAATCACCGCCAGATTGTCGTACAGATCCACATGGCTGGCGCCGGGAATGATATGCAGTTCCTTGTTATTGCCTTTCAGCTTTTTGAAGGCATCCTCGCTGAAATAGCGCGAATGGGCCTTTTCGCCGTGGATTAGCAGCACCGCGCTGCGGATCTCGTCGCTGTACGACAGGATGGGCATGTTGATGAACGACAGCGACGAAGTCTTGTTCCAGCCGTCGTTCGAGTTGAGCGAACGGGGATGGTAGCCGCGCGGGGTCTTGTAGTAGGCATAGTAGTCCTTCACGAATCGCGGGGCATCGTCGGGCAGCGGGTCCACTACCCCGCCGGCCAGCGCGCAGGTGCCCGTCCTTGCGTCTTCCGTGCGCTGGGCGTTGAGCTGCCGGCGGAGTTCGTAGCGTGCGTCGGCATCCATCGTGTCGAAATATCCGTTCGCCGTGCAGCGGCTGATGTCGTACATTGTGGAAGCCACCGTCGCCTTGATCCGCGTGTCGATCGCCGCCGCGTTGATTGCGAATCCGCCGAATCCGCAGATGCCGAGGATACCGATCCGTTCGGGGTCCACGTCGTCGCGCGTCGAGAGGTAATCGACCGCGGCGCTGAAATCCTCGGTATTGATGTCGGGCGAAGCGACGTAACGGGGCTCGCCGCCGCTTTCGCCGGTGTAGGACGGGTCGAAGGCGACGGTGAGGAATCCCCGTTCGGCCAGCGTCTGGGCATAAAGGCCCGAGGCTTGCTCTTTCACGGCGCCGAACGGACCGCTGACGGCGATGGCGGGCAGTTTCCCGGAGGCGTTCCGGGGGATGTAGAGATCGGCAGCGAGCGTAATGCCGTAGCGGTTGCGGAAAGTCACTTTCGAGTGGTTCACTCGGTCGCTCTGCGGGAACACCTTGTCCCACTCGCGGGTCAGATTCGGGTTTTGTTTCATGGTCGTATCGGAGTGATTGCTTTGTCCGAAGCAGGTGAGCGGACAGGCCGCAAGCAGGGCCGCCGCCAGGATCAGGGTTCGTTTCATCGTGCATTCGTATTGGTTTACGATGCAAAGGTACGAAGCCGGTGCAAACTTGCTCTTACCCGAATTGCGGATATGCCTACCCGGATTACTGATTCCGACCGCCCCACTTGGGTCTGATGCCGATGAAGAACTCGACGTTCATGCGCGGCATCGGGCGTGCGGTCACCGAGAGGTATTCCTCGTTGAAAAGGTTGTTGACGGTTCCTTTGAGCGTGAGGTCGGCCCATTTCAGGGCGAAAGCCTTGTCGAGCGAGAGGTTGTTCATCAGGTAGGGCGTCAGCCGGCCGCTGAGGGTGATGTCGTTGCTCGACATGGTGTAGCGCTCGCTGTAATAGCAGAATTGGTACAACAGCCCCCAGCTCCGCCACGTGAGCCGTCCGGTCACCGTGGCCGAGAACTCCGGTTCGTAGGGCAGCTGCTTGCCGACGGACTGGTCGGCGGGGCTTATCGGCTCGCCCTCGTTGATCGACGGGGACCACGAGAACGTGCCGTTCATCGTCAGTTTCCAATCCCGGGCCGGTATGACGGCCAGGCTGGCCTGCATCTCCACGCCGTAGGCATGCACCTGCTTGATGTTCCGCGGCGAGAAGAACCCTTTGGGCGTCGAGAGCCACAGAATCCAGTCGTCGATATGCTGGTCGTACCACGACGCCGATCCCGACAGCGAGTAGACGTTCTCCTTCCCCACGGCGAACGACAATCCCGCTTCGTAGCTGAAGCCGCTTTCGCTCCGCAGGTCGGGATTGCCGCCCGGAAGGAAGTAGAGGTCGTTGAGCGTCGGGAAGCGGTGGTTGCGCGACACGGAGGCTTTGGCGACGATGTTGCCGCGCTTCGACAGCTGGCAGTCGGCGAAAAAGGCCGGAACCGTCGCCCATTTCGTGCCGTACATCTCTTCGCGCAGGACCGCCGACAGCCCCAGCCGCTCCGTGGGGCGCCACTTGGCCGAGACCGATGCCGAGAGTTCGATGCGCCCCTTGTCGTATCCGACGATGTCTTTGCCGCCCTGTTGCAGGATGATGTCCTTGTCGATGCTTTCGACCAGATGCTGATGGGCCGAAATGCCTGCCGTGAAGAACCAGTTTCCGTTGGGCGTGTACTCTCCGTCGGCCTGTCCGTAGAAGGTGTCTACCTTGTTGCGCGAGCGGGTTATCGAGTTCATGATCCCGCTGCCGGGGTCCTTCCGGTAGTCGTAGGCCATCCACGTATGGATATACCCCGCTTTCGCCGCGAACTTCCAGTCGCTCCGGTAGTGGTCCCACGAAAGCACGCTGCGCAGGGTGTGCTCCCGCTGGCGGTTCTCGAACTGTTTGTCGTCGGCATAGTCGGTCGTCAGCAGCGGCAGCTCGCGGTTCGAGTTGATATACCAGGCGTTCAGTCCGAAACGGTCGCCCCGCCTCGTGTCGTAGTAAACCTCCTGCAAGACATGCACGTCGTCGAAGGCGCCGCTCTTGTTGCGCTCGGTGGGATAATACGATCCGACGATGTTCATCTCGTCGTCGTAGATGTTCTCCTTCTTGTCGCGGTTGCGGTATTTGAAGTCGTTGGCCGAGGACTGGTAGACGGCGCGGGTCGAGACCTGCCAGTGCTCGTCGCCCCATTCGAGGCGCAGGAATTCGTCGAAGGTCCTGAACATGCCGATTCCCTGGATGTATTGCAGTCCGAATCCGCGGATGTCGGCCGGGGCCGTCGAGAGCCTCACCAGTCCGCCCAGCCCGCCGCCCGTCTCGTTCACCGACGAGGTGCCGTGCAGCAACGAGGCGTCGTCGATGAAGTACGACGGGATCATCGAAAAGTCGGTCATGCCCAGCATCGGATTGTTGATGCGCATGCCGTTCCACGTCACCTGCGTGTGCGAGGGGCCCGTGCCGCGGAACGATACGGTCGAGAGGGTCGCCCGGCCGTACTGTTTGACGAAGATCGGCGAGTTGAAGGTCAGCACGTCGGCGATCGACAGGGCGATGTTCTCTTTCAGGATCAAGGAGTCGAGCCGGGTCTCCTGCACGCCGATGCTTTTCATCGGCCGGCGGCCCCAGACCGGGACTTCGCGGATGGTCACGACGCCCTTTTCCCGCCACGACGCCGCGCCGGTCTCGGATCGGTCCGACTGCGCCCGCAGCAGCGCCGGAAACAGCAGTAGTGCGATGATTGCAACGCTCTTTCTCATGGCTTATTTCCAACAGAATGCACCGGGTGCGATGCCCGCGTAAAATTCATCGACCGGTTCGCCGTCGGCCGTGTAACGGTAGATGATGCCCGGCTGCTGATAGTCGATGGCGTCCGCGACATATACGTCTCCGTTGCGGGGATTGACGGTCAGTCCGTAGTATTTCGTGCCGCGGTATTTCAGGAACGGCCGCACCGGGACGCGCTCATCATCGACGTTCATCGACCAGATGTCGTCGTTGATCCAGAAGATTTTGTCGCCCGTGCCGTTGATCTGCACCTCCGAAGGGCTGTCGCCCAGTTTGAACGGGAACTTTTGTTCGATCCGGAATGTGGCGGCGTCGATGCGGTACAGCGCCGGGGCCTCGTAGCCGTAGGGGCTGCCTTCGTACCCGCCGTCGGTGATGGTCCACAGTTTGTGGTTCTTGTCCATCACCAGCGACGTGGGCTGGATGCCCACGACCAATTCCGCGTCCACCCGGTCCGTTTCGGTGTCGATCCGAAGAATCCGGTTCTGGTACGACCAGCAGTTCACGAAGACGTATTTGCCGTATTGCACCATCTGTTCCGTGGAGCCCGATTGCGTCCCCATGTTCGGACATTCGATATACCCCGTGATCTCGTAGCGTTTGGGGTTGACGATGAAGATGCGGTTGTCCCAGATCTGCGTGACGTATGCTTTTTCGTCGGAGATGAAGTGCATGTAGCGCGACGAAGAGAGGTTCGTGATGCGCCCCAGCTCCTTGAAGGTGTTGATGTCGATGGCGAAGATGACGTGCGAATTGTTCACCACGACCCAGCCCACGCCGTCGCGGATGGTCATCGACTGCGCCACGTCGCCCAGTTTGAAGCCGTTGGCGCGCCTGAAAACCTCGTTCTCCACCTGCTTCGTTTCGGGGTCGTAGTACGACAGCGAGGCGTTTCCGTACTGGAACATGCCCTCGTTGGTGATGAAAAGCCCCGTTCCCGTCGCCGAGAGCTCCTCCTGCGTGTCGTAGTCCCATTTCATGCAGCCCCCGAAAACGCTCAGGCACAGGGCTGCGGGCAGTATATGGCGTAAAATCCGTTTCATGGGTGCAAAGATAGCTCATTCGTTCCATATAACGCTGTCCGCGTTGTGGAAAAAGCCGCAGACGAGGGTCAGGTACTCGGGGATGCGGCCCTCGCTGCCCCACTTCAGGTCGATGCCGAACAGTTCGGAGGTCGTGCGGGCGATGTCGAATCCGCACGCTTCGAGCGAAGGCCGGACCTTGTCGGGGTGGCGGCAGGGTTTTCCCGCGGGACGTGTGCAGCTCCCCTCGGGGCAATGGAGGCACGTTCCGACGTAGGCGAACGATCGGCCGCCGTAGAGCCGTTCCATTTCGAGCAGGCGCGCTTCGAGGCGCAGCCGCTCGGGGCGGATCAGCCGTCCGGACTCCGAGATGGGAATGCCGCGCGTTTCGGGGACGATCTTTGTTGCGACGAGCAGCGCCGAGGCGTAGCCTGAGAGGTATTCGTCCATGTCGAATCCGAACGGCGGGCATCCCCAGCTCCTCCCGTAATTGGGACAGGCGCGGCAGTAGCCGCCGATTCGTCCGGCGTCGCGGAACCGGGCGATGTATTCGGCTGCGGGGAGCTCGGCGGTGAGGTCCCGGGCGGTGTATCGGAGCGAAGAATCCATGCGGCAAAAATAGTCGTTTTTTTTCGGACTTGCCCTGCGGCCGGCTGCCTCCGGACACGAAATTTGCGGAACCGGAGGTAAATCGTCGTATGGCAGACAACGTTTTTACTAATCTCTGAATCTCCGGGTTCCGCAAATCGAGTGTTCCGTCGGCGTGTCAGGGCTTGCGGCGGAATCGGTGCGTGATGTCCTCCATTCCGCCCTCCGGCCCGACCTTGTAGAGCCGCTGGTTGGTCGTCGGCGCCGTCAGCGGCCCCAGCGCCTCGACCCAGCCGCCCAGCTTGATGTAGTCGAACGCCGGGATGTCGAGGCCCTTCGGCAGTTCGTCGCGCCCCGAATACCATCCCGTGCGCAGCGCCGGGTAGTTCTTCCGCACCACGCCGGCCAGCCGGGCGATCTCCTGCGGCTCGGCGTCGCCGCCCATGAACGAGACGCAGGTGACCGAACGTCCGTAGCAGGCCAGCAGGGCCAGCAGTTCCGCATCGTCGAGCACGCGCCCTTCGTCCGCGGTCAGGTGGGGGCTGTGGCACCCCGGGCAGCGGTTGGGGCAGTTCGTGATGTTGAACGCCAGCGTCGTTTCGCCCGGGATCTCCGCGAATACGATGTCGAAGTTGTGATACCGGACCATCCTATTCCGCTTTGGCGTAGAAACGCCTCGATGCCTCCTGCTGGCGCGCCGCCGAGAAGTTCGAAATCCGTTTCATGTATCCGATCACGCGCGTCAGGTAGTCCAGATCGTCCGAATGGCATTCGGGGCACTCCTTCAGATAACGTTTGTCGATGTGCCCGCACTTGTTGCAGACCGTGTTGGGAATGTTGAACGTGAAGTAGTTGCATCCCTCGGCCGCCGCCACGCGCAGCAGGTGGCGGTACTGCTCCTTCGACAGATGGTCTTCGAGGTTCATGTGCAGCGCCGAGCCGCCCGTGAGGTGGTCGATGTATTTGCGGCCGTGGAGCCGGAACTTGTCGATGACGTTCAGCGACTCGTCCTCCACGACGTAGAAATAGGAGTTGTAACAGTCGCGCGGCACCGCGTATCCGTCCTCGCGGTCCCATTTGGCGTGCTTTACGCCGACGTTCTCCGCCGGGATCATTTCGCAGTTGAACATCAGCTCTTTGGTGCGGTATTTCCGGTTGTAGCGCTCGATCAGCCCCAGCACCTCCTGCACGAACGCCGCGTATTCGTCGTTGTCGTTGATCGGAATGCCCAGGAACTCCGCGGCCTCGACCAGCCCGTTGACGCCGATGGTCAGATACTGGCGCGAAAGGTTGATGTAACCCGCGTCGAACAGCGGCAGCATGCCTTTGGCTTTCAGTTCTTTGAGGTTCTCGTTGTAGGCTGTCTGCACCTTGTGCACCAGGTCCACGACCTCTTCCAGATATTTCAGGTAGTGCATGCCGTTCTTCGCGGCGTATTGGATGCAGCGGTTCAGGTTGATCGTCAGCACGCTTTTCGAACCGGTCGAGACGCCGCCGGCGCCCAGCGTGTAGCTGAATCCGTTGTCCTGAATCTCGTTCCGCAGGCGGCAGCACGACGACAGCGAATCGGCGTTGTCGCTGATGTAGGTGAAGAACGAGTGGCCCGCGGCGTACATCTCGGCCGTGATGTCGCCCCACTCCTTGTCCATCACGTCACCGTCCTTGGTGAGCAGCGCCATCGTCTCCACGGGGAAGGTCAGCACGGTTTTCGTCCGCTCCTTGTTGAACCACGTCATGAACCGCTTCTGCAACCATGACAGCGACTCCCAGTGGGGTTTCGAACCGTCCGGGAAAACGAACTCCCCGAAGAGCGACTCGAAATAGTAGCGGTCGTAGTAGGCGACGTTCCAGAACACGGCCTGGAAGTTGCGCGCTCCGGTCGGCTGGTTGATCGAGTAGACGATCTGCTCGAAACAGTCGGTGATCATCTTGTCGATCGTGCGGTGCTTTTTCGAGAGGTCCACCACCTCGTCGGCGCGCTTGTAGTAATCTTCGCCGTACTCCTGTTCGATGAAGTAGTTCATGTACATCAGGAATTCGGGCGTGGCGCAGGCCCCCGAGAGCATCGACGACACGATGAAGACCATGTTGACGAATCCGCCGCAGAACGATTTGAGGTTCGTCGGGCGCGTCGAGTTGCCGCCGACCGACAGCGTGCCGTTCAACAGCCACGGATACATCGTGATCGAGGCGCAGTAGTTGGCCATCGAGGTTTCGTCGTTCTTGTAGATGAAATGATCTTTCAGCAGGCGCAGATACTTGTCCGACAGCTCCTTGCCGTACATCTCCTTGATCCGGTCCGTGAGCAGGCGGCGGTTCAGGCGGATGAAGTTCTGCTTCGGTAGCTCGCCGATCAGCGTGGCGATGTTCTTGTTCTCGACGTTGGCGTTGGCGTCGTATTTCGAACCCGTGGCGGGGTTCTTGGCGTCGCAGTAGTCGGTCAGGAAGCGCAGCTTGTCGCGCTCCTCGCGGTCTTCGGAGTGCTTCTGGCGGTAGAGCATGTAGCTCTTGGCCACGGCGAAATAGCGCTCGGCCATCAGGGCCACCTCGACCTGGTTCTGAATCTCCTCGACCGACATGCCGTCGGACACGTGTACGCGGCTCAGCACCGACGTGAGGTCGTCGTCGGTGGCGTATCCGCCGACCGAAAGGAATGCCTTGCTGATGGCGCGTTTGATCTTCTCGACCGAGAAAGGCGCACGTTTGCCGTCGCGCTTGATGATGTAAAGTTCTGAAATACCCATATTCTTCTGAAATCCGTTATGTGTTTCATCCGTGCGGAAAGACGCTCCGCTCCTCTCCGCGTACGGCGGACAGGCCCGTCGGGTCTTCCTGAATGTCGTTTCGTAAAATCTTGTCCGGGTATCGCCCTATATCCCGAAGGCTGGTACCTTTTCCGGCAAGGCAGGTCTTCTGACTCGCTCCGTCCGCACGCCTTCCCGCCCTTACGGACAGTGGCTCAGAGAGTGTGCGGACCGTTACGGAGCTTACAGCTACGGGAATAGTCCCTGATTTTCACAGGAGTTCCCTTTTGATCCCATGCCGGCTGCGACCGGCGGAGAACCTTGCACGGAAACAAATGTAGACATAGTTCCCCGACGGGCAAACGTCCTCCGCCATTTTTCTTCAACAAATTGTGAACAAAAAACGCGGATCGGCGCCGCAGCCGCTTCCGGACGGGATTCGGACTGCGAAAACGAAAAACGCCCGCAGACCTCTCGATCCGCGGGCGTTTTCGTCGTCCGGACTCCCCTATTGGTAGATCTCGTTCAGCAGGCGCGCCAGGCGGTGTCCGCCGCGCAGGAACTGTTTCTCGATGACGGGCGTGTATTTGAAAATGTAGTCGTACTCGATCTTCGTGCCCTCGGGGCTCGAAGCATAGATCTCCTTGCAGATTTCGTGCGTCTCCTTCGCCCAGTCGGCGGGCTCTCCGGCCGTGATCCCGGCTTTTTCCTCGTCGGTCAGCCGGTCGATCTGCTCCTTCCACTCGGTGTAGCTCCAGTTGTGAGCCGCTTCGGGCAGGTTCGTGTCCCAGACCGAATGCAGGTTGGTTTCGCGGTTGAAGAACCGCACCGGACGCCGGTTGCCGCCCAGGTCGCTCAGACGCCCCAGGTGCATCGGGCAGTGCATGTCCCCTACCAGATGGATCAGCATTTTGAGATTCAGCGCCTCTTCGTCGGGGGCGAGTTTCCCCGATTTGAGTTTTTCGGTGATCTCTGTCACGGCTTTCAGCACGTCGCCATCGGGATTCTCGGGCATACTTTCGATCGTTTCGCCCTCGTCCACATTGCGGTAGTGCCAGGTCTTCGAATAGGCGTATTCGGGCCAGTGGCTGGCGAAATCGAGCCAGTTGGCGAAGTAGACGGGAGAGTAGCCTCCCAACACTTTGTGAACCTTCTCGGCCGCTTCGGGTGCCAGGTGGCATTCGGCGATGTAAGCCGTAACGTCGTGCCCCTTCTGTCCCCATGCGGAGGCGCCGCGGGCGAAGAGCAGGCACATGCCTAAAAGCAGGTAGTTTTTCATGGATTCGGCGGGTGTTGCAGTTTCTGTACGTCGTTATTAGTGGTTCATCGTGGCGAGGAACTCCTCGTTGGAATCCGTGAGGCTCATTTGTTTTTGCAGGAACTCCATGGCCTCCACGGGGGTCATGTCCGAGAGGTATTTGCGCAGCACCCACGTGCGGTTCATCACGTCGCGCGGCAGCAGCAGGTCTTCGCGGCGGGTTCCCGAGGCGATAACGTCCACGGCCGGGTAGACGCGCTTGTTGGAGAGTTTGCGGTCGAGCTGCAACTCCATGTTGCCTGTGCCCTTGAACTCCTCGAAGATCACTTCGTCCATCTTCGAACCGGTGTCGATCAGTGCCGTGGCGATGATCGTCAGCGAACCTTTCTCCTCCGTGTTGCGGGCCGCGCCGAAGAACCGCTTGGGTTTGTGCAGGGCGTTGGCATCGACACCTCCCGAGAGCACCTTGCCCGAAGCGGGCTGCACCGAGTTGTAGGCGCGCGCCAGACGGGTGATCGAGTCGAGGAAGATCACCACGTCGTGACCGCTCTCGACCATGCGCTTGGCCTTGTCGAGCACCATTTCGGCCACTTTTACGTGGCGCGAAGCCTGTTCGTCGAACGTCGAGGCCACGACTTCGGCCTTCACGTTGCGGGCCATCTCGGTCACCTCCTCGGGGCGCTCGTCGATCAGCAGGACGATCATGTAGACTTCGGGATGATTGTCGGCGATGGCGTTGGCGATCGATTGCAGAAGCATCGTCTTACCCGTTTTGGGCTGGGCGACGATCAGCGCGCGCTGGCCTTTGCCGATGGGCGAAAAGAGGTCTACGATGCGGGTGGACATGTTGTTGTGGCCGTTGCCCGTGAGGCAGAATTTCTCGCTGGGGAACAGCGGCGTCATGTATTCGAACTGCACGCGGTCGCGGATGTACTCGGGTTTGAGTCCGTTGATCTCGTTCACGCGTACCAGCGGGAAATATTTCTCGCCCTCCTTCGGGGGACGGATTGCGCCGTTCACCGTGTCGCCGGGTTTGAGTCCGAAAAGTTTGATCTGCGACGGGGAAACGTAGATGTCGTCGGGGGAATTGAGGTAGTTGTAGTCGGCCGAGCGGAGGAATCCGTAGCCGTCGGGCATGATCTCCAGAACGCCTTCGCCCTCGATCTCGCCTGCGAAGTCGTCCTTGGTGATGACCTCCTCTTCGACGGCGCGGGGTGCGGGCTCTTCCGCATGCGTTTCGGCTGCGGGCTGGGGCGCGGCGGCCTCCTGAACCTGGGCTTGTGCCTGAGTCTGAGCCTGAGCCTGAGCCTGTGCTTTGGGTTTGCGGCCGCGGCGTTTGGGTTCGGCGACGGGCTGTGCAGCCTGCGCTGCCGGTTCCGGCTGTTCCGTCCGTTCCGCGGCCGGGGCTGCCGCTTCGGGCTCCCCGGCGGGTGATATTTCCATCGGAAGTTCGGGTTCCGTTGCGACTCCGGGCTGCGGCGCCGCAGCGGCCGGTTCGGTTTTCGACAACCGCGGACGGCGCCCGCGCGGGGCTTTCTCCCGGGGTTCCCCGACCGTTGCCGCACGGGGTTCTTCCGCTTCTTTCTTTTCCTGTCGCGGTTCTGCGGGAGCGGCCTCCTCCGAAGGGGCGTTTCCGGCTATTTCCGCTATCAGTTCGCGCTTCTTGATCATGATGTTCTTGATGCCCAGAGCCTTGGCTATTTCACGCAATTCGGCAAGGCTTTTTCCTTCCAGCGCTTTCAGATCCTGCATATCGTTGTATTGTTCAATGTGATTTTCAAAAACCGGACGGTCGCCCGGTTCGTTCGAATTCGCTTGCAAAGATAATGCATAAATTCGAAATTCAAAATAAAAAAGTGTTTCCCGCCACGTCCGGCGGATGAAATTACCTATATGCGGGGTGAAAAGCCCCTCGAAATACCTATTAATAGCGATTGCGCCGCACGAAATTTTGTCCGACCTTTGTCTCAGAAACAATGAGAATCAGATTTCAGCCATTGCATTGTTTGTATTGTTAATGTTTGTGTGTGAAAAACCCTTCCGTTCGGCGGAAGGGTTTTTTCAGTTTCAGTTGGCGGTCCGGTATTCGTTGGGCGAGCACCCCACTACCTTTTTGAACAGGCGCGTGAAGTGCTGCGGGTAACGGAACCCCAGCGAATAGGCCACCTCGCTGATCGAGCGCGAAGTGTCGAAAATGCGTTCCTTGGCGATGTCGATCACCTTCGACTGGATGTACTCCTGCGCCGATTTTCCGGTCTCCTTTTTCACCAGGTCGCCGAAATAGTTGGGCGATAGATGCAACTGCTCGGCGCACCAACGCACCGTCGGCACACCCTCCCGCTCGGGGCGGTCGTCCCGGAAATAGTCGCCGAGCAGGTGCTCGAAGCCGGCCAGCACGTCGCGGTTGGCATTGACGCGCGTGATGAACTGCCGTTCGTAGAAGCGCGTGCAGTAGTTGAGCAGCAGCTCGATGTTCGAGACGATCAGCGTGCGGCTGTGTTTGTCGATGGCGTGATTCAGCTCCGCGAGGATGTTTTGCAGGCAGTCCACCACCACGTTCCGCTCCTGCTCCGAGAGGTGCAGGGCTTCGCTCACCTCGTAGGAGAAGAACGAGTAACTGCCGATATTGCGTCCGAGCGACGTTCCGCGCAGCAGGTCGGGATGGAACAGCAGGGCCCAGCCTTTGGGCTGATAGGTCTGGCCGTTGTCCTCGTAGCCGATGACCTGCCCCGGGGCCAGGAACACGAGCGTTCCCTCCTGATAGTCGTAGTAATTGCGTCCGTAGCGCAGGTCGCCGCATTTCACCTCTTTGAGGTAGACCGTGTAAAACCCGTAGACCTGCCGTTCGTAGCGGGCCGGACCGCACTTCGAGAAGTCGATGACGCTGACCAGCGGGTGCAGCGTCTCGACGCCGCGCGCTTCGTTGTACTGGAAGATGTTGTCGTATTTGACGATGTCGCTCATATTCCGGATGGTTTTGTTCGACACAAAGTTATCACTTTTTTCCTCGTTCCGAACCCGTTCCGCGCCGAATCGGTAATTATGGTACGACGACCCGTAATCCGGGTAAGCTCTGCCGTCTTTTCGTTCCCTACTTTTGCAGAGTGGAAATCCCTAAATCCCTGAAAGCGATGAAAACAAAACTGATTTTAGCAACGATGGCAACAATCCTTACTTCGGGGGCCGGTGCGCAGACGCAGCCCGCTCCCGCCAAAAAAGTGCTGGTGGCTTACTACTCCCACAGCGGCAACACCCGCGAGGTGGCCCGCCAGATCGCCGGGGTTTCGGGCGGCGAACTCTTCGAGATCGTCCCCGTCACGCCCTATCCTTCGGATTACCGGACGGTGGTCGATCAGGCGAAAAAAGAGATCGAAGCCGGAGCGCGTCCCGCCTTGAAAAGCCGGGTCGAGGATATGTCGCAGTACGATGTGATCTTCATCGGTTCGCCCTGCTGGTGGGCTACCGTGGCGCCTCCCGTGGCGACGTTCCTCACTTCCTACGATTTCGCCGGCAAGACCGTCGTGCCGTTCATGACCCACGAGGGCAGCCGCATGGGCCGCAGCGAAGAGGATATCCGCAAGCTCTGTCCCAAGTCGCAGGTCCCCGACGGGCTTCCCGTCCGCGGCGGTGCGGTGGGCAGTTCGAAAGATGCCGTCGAAAAGTGGGTCCGTACCCGTTTGAAAAGCGGGTTTTAGGAGGCGGACGATTTGTTTCGGAACGCTCTCCCGCCCGTTCTGCGCCCGGATAACCTGAACGATTCAGGGGTTCGGGCGTTTTTTTATCCGCAGATGTAGATGCACCCGTAGATCAGTCCGGCCGCGATCGCTCCCGCGAGGGGGCCTGCGACGGGCACCCAGCTGTAATCCCAGCCGCTCGGGCCTTTGCCCCGGATCGGCAGGACGGCGTGGGCCAGCCGCGGCGGAAAGTCGCGGGCGGGGTTGATGGCATAGCCCGTCGTGCCGCCCAGCGACATGCCGATCGCCATGATGAGCATCGTCACCGGAAAACTCCCCAGGCTGCCCATCCCGATCTCGGGGGTGTTCTGTTCGTTGCCGATCACGAGGATGACGAACACCAGCAGGAACGTGCCGACCGCCTCGCAGAAGAGGTTGCGGGGTTTGTTCATGATGGCGGGCATCGTGCAGAAGACTCCCAGTTTCGTCGCCGGGTCGTCCGTGGCGTTGAAATGGTCTTTATAATATAGGTATACCAGCACGGCTCCGCAGAATCCGCCCAGCAGCTGCGCCGCAACATAGCCCGGCACGAATTCCCACGGGAAAGAGCCCGCGGCGGCCAGTCCGACCGAGACCGCAGGATTGAGGTGCGCGCCCGACCAGGGTCCGGCGATCAGCACGCCGCACATCACGGCGAGTCCCCAGGCCATTGTGATCACGATCCAGCCGCCGCCGTAACCTTTCGAATGTTTCAGGACGGTCGAGGCCACCACCCCGTCGCCCAATAGTACGAGCACCAGCGTTCCGATGAACTCGAACAGGCATTTGGTCATCAGTGTCGTCTCCATCGCTCAGTCTTTTTCCGTGTGCAGCACCCGCCGCACGGCGTCTTCCCACCCCGCGACGGCTTTGTCGATCTGCGTGCGCTCCTCCGCGGGTTCGAAGATGCGCTCCGCCTGCCATTGTTCCCGGATTTCGGCGACGCTGCCCCAGTAGCCCACGGCCAGTCCGGCCAGATAGGCGGCTCCCAGCGCCGTGGTTTCCGTCACACGCGGGCGTATGACCTTCGTGCCGAGCAGGTCCGACTGGAACTGCATCAGCAGGTTGTTGCGTGCCGCGCCGCCATCGACTTTCAGTTCCAGCAGCGTGATGCCGGCGTCGCGTTGCATGGCGCCCACGACGTCGAGCGTCTGGTAGGCGATTCCTTCCAGTGCCGCACGGGCGATGTGCGCCGCCGTCGTGCCGCGGCTGATGCCGCTGATGGCGCCCCGGGCATACTGGTCCCAATGCGGGGCCGCGAGCCCCGTGAGCGCCGGCACGAAATAGACCCCGTTGGTGTCGGGGACCGAGGCAGCTAGTTCCTCGACCTCCGACGAGGAGCGGATGATCCCGAGCCCATCGCGCAGCCATTGCACCACCGAACCTCCGACGAAGATGCTTCCTTCGAGGGCGTAGTTGACCTTGTCGCCGATCTTCCACGCCACGGTCGTCAGCAGGTTGTTTTTCGAGGCGATGGGCTTTTCACCGCTGTTCATCAGCAGGAAACACCCCGTGCCGTATGTATTTTTGACCGATCCCGGCTCGACGCACATCTGTCCGAACAGCGCCCCGCCTGCTGGTCTCCGGCGATGCCCGCGATAGGCACCTTGTGGGCGAAGATCGTGGTTTTCGTCGCTCCGTAGACCTCGCTCGACGACTTCACCTCGGGCATCATCGACGCCGGGATGTCGAAGAGCTTCAGCAGCTCTTCATCCCATTGCAGCGTGTGGATGTTGAACAGCATCGTACGCGAGGCGTTGCTCACGTCCGTCACATGGACCTCGCCGCGCGTCAGCCGCCAGATCAGCCACGTATCGACCGTTCCGAACATCAGCTTGCCCTGCTCGGCGCGTCTGCGGGCGCCCGGCACGTTGTCCAGAATCCATTTGATCTTGGTGGCGCTGAAATAGGCGTCGATGATGAGTCCCGTCCGTTCGCGGATGAACTCCGTCTGCCCGTCGGCTTTCAGGCGGTCGCAGTACTCCGACGTGCGGCGGTCCTGCCAGACGATGGCGTTGTAGACCGGTTCTTCGGTCTCGCGGTCCCATACGACGGTCGTTTCGCGCTGGTTGGTGATGCCGATTCCGGCGATGTTCAGCCCGTTGATGTCGATGGCCGAGATGGCCTCGGCGATCACCGAAGCCTGCGACGACCATATTTCGTGGGGATTGTGCTCCACCCACCCCGGCTGGGGAAAATACTGGGGAAATTCCCGCTGGGCCATCGAGCGGATCTCTCCTTTGCGGTCGAAGACGATAGCCCGCGAACTGCTCGTCCCCTGGTCCAATGACAAAATGTACTGTTCCATATCTTTCGGTTTTATGATTGTCGCGGAATCTCTGTCCGGCGGTTCCCGGCAGACCTCCGATTACAAATCTACCAAAAAAATATCATTTCGAATCAAAACTGCAAAGTTTTTTTTCGAAACTCGACGAAAAAGTCCGGAACGGTCGTTTGCCGTTCCGGATGATTTCACGGGGAGAGAGTATCGGTATGATGGCCCGCGGCGGAGGGCTATTGCCCTCCGCCTAACGCATGATAGAGCGAGACGATGCCCTGCAATTCGGAGAGACGGTCGGAGATGGCGGAGAGCCGGGCCGAAAGCAAGGTTTGTTGTGCCGTCAGCACTTCGAGATAGGTCGTCGAACCGTGCCGCATCAGCAGCTGCGTACTTTCGACCGCCCGTTCGAGCGAGCGGAGCTGTTCGCGACGGGTGTCCGTTTTGGCGCGTGCGGTTTGTACCTGCGTCAAGGCGTTGTTCACCTCCGCGCCGGCGTTGAGCAGGGCTTGCTGGAACGCAAGGCGCGCCTCCTCCTGCTGCGCCTTGGCAATCTTCACGCGGGCGCGGTTCTGTCCTGCATTGAAAATCGGTTGCAGCAGCGAACCTGCCGCCGAGAGCAACAGTTTTCCCGGATTGGCGACGATAGCCCCCGCGCTGTTCGTCCAGCCGGCCGAGCCGCTCAGCGTCAGCGACGGATAGAGCGCGGCCCGGGCTTCGGCCGTCGCATAGTATGCCTGCACGAGCGCCTGCTCACTCTGGCGAATATCCGGACGGCGGGCCAAAAGTTGCAGCGGAACGCCGATGGCCAGTTCCGCCGGAACCGACTGCACCTCCAGCCTGCTGCGTTCGATCGTGTGCGGCGTGTCGCCCAGCAAAAGCGTCAGCGAATTTTCCGTTTGCCGGATCGAGTTGCGCAGATCGTACAGCGATGTTTCGGCGGCATAGAGCGTCGCTTCGGTCTGGGCGACGGCGGCTTCGTTGGCATTGCCGGCCGCTTTCAACGCCCGCATGATGTGCACTTGCTCCCGGTAACGCTCCACGCCTTGCTCCGTGACAGCGACTTGCGCGTCGAGGCTCAGCAACCGATAGTAGTAGTCGGCCACATTGGCTATCAGTTGCGTCTGCACCGCATCGCGGTAGGCTTCGCTTTGCAGCAAAGCCGCACGCGAACGCCGTTTGGCGTTGGTCAGGCGGCTGAAAATATCGACCTCCCAGCTCGCCGTGACGGGAATGTTGTACGTCCATGCGGCTTTCGCACCGTCGAAGCTGCTCGCACCGCCCGTCGGCGCGAAGTTGAACGATGGCAGATAGGCCAGCCGTGCCGCTTTCAATGTCGCTTCGGCCTCCGTGATGCGCAGCTGCGCCACCTGCAAATCGGTGTTGTGAACCAGCGCCGTGTCGATCAAACGTTGCAGCAGGCGGTCGGTGAACAGCTCGCGCCATCCGATGTCGGCAATGGATGCAGTATCGGCTGTCGCATACTCTGCGCCGTAGAGGTCGTCGGTCCGCACTTCGGGGCGGGTGTAGGGTTTGTAGATGCCGCAGGCGGTGAACAGCGATGCGGCGATTCCGATGAATATGATCTTTTTCATTACTTCTCCTCTTTCCGGTTTTGCAAATCCTCCATTTCGGCCCGTATCGACCACTCGCCGGCCCGCTCGAACTGCATGGGGCGAATCTTCTCCTGCAACCATTGGAAAGCGACGAACAGCACGGGCACGATGAACAGCAGGGCGAGCGTTCCTACGAGCATACCTCCGACGGCTCCCGAACCGAGCGTGCGGTTACCGTTGGCACCGACGCCAGTCGATACCATCAGCGGCAGCAGACCGAAAATCATCGTCAGCGCGGTCATCAGAATCGGGCGCAGACGCACTTTCGCAGCCCCGACTGCGGCCTGAATGAGCGACATGCCCGCCTCGCGGCGTTTGACGGCGTATTCGGTGATGAGAATCGCCGTTTTGGCCAGCAGACCGATCAGCATGATGATACCCGTTTGCATGTAGATGTTGTTCTCCAGTCCCATCAGCTGCGCGAAGAGGAACGAGCCGAACAGCCCGAACGGCAGCGACAGCACGACGGCCAGCGGGATAAGGAAACTTTCGTACAGCGCGCTCAGAATCAGGTAGACCAGCACGAAGCAGATGGCGAAAATCACGACCGTGTTGCTCGTCGAGGTGCTTTCCTCGCGCGTGATGCCGCCGAACTCGTAGCTGTATCCTTTGGGCAGCGCCGCGGCCGCCGTCTCGCCGATGGCGCGGATGGCATCGCCCGACGAGTAGCCGTCGGCTGCCGCGCCGTTCACGGCGATCGAGCCGTAGAGGTTGAAACGGTTGAGCGACTGGGGACCGTAGGTCTTGGTCAGCCGCGCGAACTGCCCGACCGGGGCCATTTCGCCGTTGGATGTGCGGACGTAGATGTGGTTCAGCGACTCGGGCGTCACGCGGTACGACGGGTCGGCCTGGATCATCACGCGGTAGAGTTTCGAGAAACGGTTGAAGTTCGAGACGTATTGTCCTCCGTAATAGCCCGATATGGTTGCCAGCACGTCCGACGGCGAGATGCCCGACCGCTCGCACCGCGCGGCGTCGATGTCGAGCGTATATTGCGGGTAGCCCGACGAGAACGACGAATAAGCCGCACCGATTTCGGGACGCTCCGAGAGTGCCGCGATGAATCCGCGCGTCGCCTCGTCCAACTCGGCGACGGGTTTGCCTGCCTTGTCCTGCACGTGCAGCTCGAAGCCGTTCACCATGCCGTAACCCGTAATCATGGGCGGTGCGGCGGCGAAAATCTGCGCATCGGGAATCTTGGCCGAGAGCGCGTTGATGCGGTCGATGACCGACTGCACGTCGTCGCCCTCGCCGGAGCGTTCCGACCAGTCGCGGAGCGAAAGGATGATCATGCCCGCGCTTGCACCCGAACCGCTGAACGAATAGCCGCTCACGGTGGCGTAGTGCTCGACCTGCGGCATCTGCTGAATCTCCTTTTCGAGCTGCGACAGCACGCGGGTCGTGGCGTAGAGCGACGTGCCGGGCTTGGTCGTAACGCTGACCATGACCGATCCGGTGTCCTCGTCGGGAACCAGTCCCGTCTGCGTGTTCTTCATCAGGACGACGAGCAGCACGACGGCCGCTGCGAGCATTCCCCACGCCACGAAGCGGTGGCGCACGAACCAGATGACGCCGCGCACGTAGCGCTGCACCATGACCGAAAAGGCGGCGTTGAATGCCTTGCGGAACCGCGCGGCGAAGTTCTCGCGTACGTTGCCCTCCTCGTCCACATAGGGTTGCAGCATCAGGGCGCACAGCGCGGGCGAAAGCGTCAGGGCGTTGACGGCCGAAAGACCGACGGCAACGGCCATCGTGATGCCGAACTGCGTGTAGAACACACCCGACGTGCCGCCCATCATCGAAACGGGAATGAAGACGGCCATGAAAACGAGCGTCGAGGTGATGATCGCACCCGTGATGCCCTGCATGGCGTCGTTCGTGGCCATGTAGGCCGATTTGTAGCCCACGTCGAAACGCGCCTGCACGGCCTCGACCACCACGATGGCGTTATCGACCACCGTACCGATGGCCAGCACGAGGGCGAAGAGCGTCAAGAGGTTGATCGAGAATCCCAGCAGCGACATGACGGCGAACGTGCCGACCAGCGAGACGACGATGGCGATGGTCGGAATGAGCGTCGAACGGATGTCCTGCAAGAAGACATAGACCACCAGCACGACCAGCAGAATCGCTTCGACGAGCGTCCACAAGACGTTCTCCATCGAGGCGTAGAGGAAACGGTTGACGCTCAGCAGGTCGGCGAACGCCAGCCCGTCGGGCAGCTCCTCGGTCAGCTCGGCAATGAGGGCGTCGATGTTCTCCACCACCTCCGTGGCGTTCGACCCTGCGCTCTGGTACGCCTCGCCGATACAGCCGGCATGTCCGTCCGTGAGGGCCCGATAGGTGTATGCCTCGTCGCCCATCTCCACGCGGGCGATGTCCTTCAGACGCAGAATATCGCCGTTCGGCAGCGAGCGGATGACGATCTGCTCGAACTGCTCGGGTGTCGAAAGACGGCCGCTCCATTTGATCGTATATTCGTAGGCGTTCGCGTGGTTCTCGCCGAATGCGCCCGTCGCCGATTCGAGGTTCTGCTTTTCGAGGGCGGCAGTCACGTCGGAGGGTATCAGCTTGTACTGCGCCATGACATCGGGTTTGAGCCAGATGCGCATCGAGTAGTTCGACGCCAGCACGTTGAACTCCCCCACTCCCGCGATACGCTTCATGCGCGGCTCGACGTTGATCTTCATGTAGTTGTTGATGAACTGCATGTCGTACGTGTCATCGGGGCTGTACAAAGCCACCACCTTCAGCAGCGACTTCTGCTGTTTGAGCGTCTGCACGCCGATTTTCGTCACCTCGGCGGGCAGCAGGCCCTGTGCCTTCGACACGCGGTTCTGCACGTTCACGGCGGCCATGTCGGCATCGACGCCCTGACGGAAATAGACGTTCACCGTCACCTCGCCCGTGTTGGAGGCTTCGGAGTGGATATACGACATATTCTCGACCCCGTTGATCGCCTCTTCGAGCGGCACGATGACGGCCTTCTGCACCGTCTCGGCGTTGGCTCCGGGATAGGAGGTCGTCACCTGCACCGTCGGCGGCGCAATGTCGGGATACTGTTCGACCGAAAGGGTCGTCAGGGCGATGATGCCCAGCAGGACGATCGTCACGGAGATGACGATCGAGAAGACCGGACGGTCTATGAAAAATCGCAGATTCATACCTCACCTCCCGCGTTATCGGTTATCGTGATTTCGTCTCCGTCGTTGAGCAGGCCCACGCCCGTCGTGACGATCCGGTCGCCTGCCGAGAGACCTTTCGTCACGGTGTAGTTCACGCCGTCGTGAATCGGGCTGACCTCCACGCGCGTGGCGACGGCCCGGCCGTCGATGACGCGATAGACGAAGATTTTGTCCTGCAATTCATAGGTCGCTTCCTGCGGAATCGAAATGGCATTTTCCAACTGCTTCGGAATCACCACGTTGCCCGTGCCGCCGCTGAACAGCACGCGGTTCGGGTTGGGGAATACGGCGCGCAGCGATCCGCTGCCCGTTTCGGGGTTCAGCACGCCGCTGATGCTTTCGATGCGCCCCTCCTCGGCATAAATGCTCCCGTCGTTCAGCCGCAGCTGCACGGCGGGCATCTCTTCGAGCGTCCGGTCGAGCGAACCGTAGCGCATGACCAGCTCTTGCAAGCGGTTTTCGGACATCGAGAAGTAGACGTACATCTCCGAATTGTCGGCCACGGTCGTGAGGGGCTGTGCCGCTGTCGGGCCGACCAGTGCGCCCACCCGGTAGGGAATTGTGCCGACCACGCCGTCGGCCGGACTCTTCACCTCCGTATAGGAGAGGCTGTTGCGGGCGTTGGTCTCCTCGGCCCGCGCCTGCTCGAGCGAGGCTTCGGCAACGGCCAGCGCGTTGCGGGCGGTCGAGAGGTCGAACTCCGAAACGACATTCCGCCGGAACAGTTCCTGCTTGCTTTCGTAAGTGATTCGCGCCGTTTCGACCTGCGCTTCGGCGGCGTGGACATTGGCCACGGCCGTGCGCAGGGCCGCTTCGTAGGGCACCCGGTCGATGACGAAGAGCGATTGCCCGCGTTGCACTTTTTCGCCCTCTTTGACGCAGACGCGCTGAATCGTTCCCGATACCTGCGGATAGATTTCGATGTCCTGCCGTCCGCGCACCGAGGCGGAGTAGGATTCGGTAAGCGTTACGTTCGTCGGTTCGACCGTCAGCACCGAATAGCCGATCTGCTGCTGCGGAGCGGCGGCCTCCCGGCACGATCCCAGACACGCGGCCAATAAGAGTGCCGCACCCGATAGTTTCTGTTTCATGGTTGCTTTTTGTTTTTCCGGGGCAAAATTACGGTTTCCCCGACGTTCGGACGGCATACAAATCCAAACAACAAGGAGACTTTTGGAAACAACATCGGGTCGTTTCGCCGAATTGTGCTATCTTTGTACGTGAAAAATAAAAACTATGGAGCGAAACCGGGAGGCGGAGTATAGAATCGGAGTGTCGGATTTGAGCGGTTCGCTCGGCTCCGCGATTCGGACAAAGGGGTGCTTGCTGCTCTTTTGCCTGCAAGGCCGGGCGATCGTTTCGGCCAATCTCGAACGACGGGTGTTCCGTCGCGGCGACATTGCGGTCATCTTTCCCGACACGCTGTTCGTCGTACACGGAACCGGCGGCGATTTTCGGGTGCGGCTGATCGAAATCTCCTCCGCACTCACCGATGAAGTCATCCTGCCTCTCTCGTCGGTATTTTTCGAACGCATCTACAACCAGCCGATATTGCCGACCACCGGGGAGGAACGGATATTGTCGGAGACATGGAATGCCCATATCGAGCATTGCGCGCAATGCTCGGCCGCGAAGTCGGCCCGTATGATGATACGGAATCAGCTGCAAAATCTGTTTCTCGCAATGGAGGTCAAGCTGGTTTTCGATGCCCCGCCCGGGAATATCGAATCCATCCCCTCTTCGCGCCGCCTTTTCAACTGCTTCTGCAAACTGGTGACGGAGAACTGCTATTCGCAGCACGAGGTGAAATTCTATGCCGACAAGCTCTGCATCACACCCTACTACCTTTCGAAGATAACCGCCCGAATCACGGAGGCGACGCCCAAGCAGCTCATCGACTGGCAGATCGTGATGGAGATCAAGCATCTGCTCACCTCGACGGACATGACGATCAAGGAGATCGCCAACATGTTCCACTTCGATTCGACCTCCTATCTGGGGCGCTATTTCCGCCGTCATACGGGCATGACACCCAGCGAGTTTCGGAAACGGTAAGAGGTATATTGGTATATTATTTTTTCACTTTGCTTCGTCTTTTTGGGTAGAGGTAAGACACGGCGATACAAGTTGTAGTTGTAGCCTCCGAAAGCGCCAAGGCCAACCAGATGCCTTCAATGCCTAATACTTTGGGTAGTAGTACAAAACTCGGAACGAGGAAGAGCATACCGCGCAGCAAGGCAAAAGCGGTGGCCGGGCGAATGCGCTCTATGCTTTGATAGTATCCTACGGCGGTCAGATTCAGAATGAAGAAGACAAACGCAGTTGAGAAAAGCGGGAACCCGTTGATGGCGATTTGTGCCGCAGGAACCGTAGGGTCTATAAACAGACCGACCAAATATTGCGGACAGTATGTAAAAAGCAGTGTAACCACCGTCCCGCATGCTATGGCAGTGAGCAAGGCGATGCGCTTTGTCGCCGCTACACGATTGTGCAGTCCGGCACCGAAATTATAACTGATAATAGGTTGTGCGGATTGGGCGATGGCATTACCTACCATGAAAACAAAGGGGGTATAGTAGCATGTGATGCCGAATGCGCCCACGCCATCATCGCCCAGATAGCGCATGAATACCTGATTGCCAATGAACATCAATATGGCCATAGTACTTTCTCCCAGCAGTGCCGATGAACCGATGCGGCACTGGTAACCGATGTTGCGCAGCGACAGACGCAAACTTTTTCGGCTCCATTTGGGCATGACAGGCCGCAAATGTCTGGCGCGAAAGAGCAGATAACTCATGCTGATGCACCCTCCGATAAACAGACTTATTGTCGTAGCCGCCGCAGCACCCATCACCCCTAATCCCAATGGGAACACGAACAACCAGTCCAATACGATATTGACGGCTGCCGGAATAATGTTGCACCACATCGCCAATCGTGGCGCACCGTCCAGCCGAATAACAAAAAGCGCAATGGAAACCCATATCTGGAACAGCAGCGAAGGCACGAACCACCACAAATAGTCTTTTACAAATGGCAACAGATGCTCTGACGAACCGAGCAGACGGCCCGTAGCATCGGGAAACAACAGGATGATGATCGATGGCACCGACGTTACCAGCGTGGCGAACAGCAAGGCTTGCGTTACATTCATTCTCGCTATTTTTTCCTTGCCACGCGATATGTGTATGGACGCGACCACGGAGCATCCGGCGCCGACCATCAGTCCCACACCCGTGAAGAACATCAATAGAGGAATACAGATGTTGATGGCGGCAATGCCGTCGCTTCCGACACCATGTCCCACGAAAATACCGTCGATAGCCGTTACTGCCGACATACAAAGCATTCCCAACAATGTGGGAATGAAATATCGGTTAAATAACTTGAACACATTTACATTTCCTAAATCAATGGCATCTCTTTTCATATTCCATAATTTTAATAGACATCTATATACTTGAATGTACAAACAAAAGAGCCAAGCTTCATAGCTCGGCTCTTTCAATTTTTAGACACATGAATGTTTATTGCATCATGCCAGCAGTCAATTTTGCTTGAAGTTTCACAAATCTGCTCATTTGCGCAGAACTCATATCGCTTTTGGCATTGCTCAACTTTTCGCTTAATTCAGCAGCTTTCTCCATAAATGTCGCGTATTCAGACATTGCTGACATATCGCCTGCTTGCGCTTTCTTATATAATGCAATGTACTGGTCTATATAGGACTCATAGCTATCAAGAACAGCATCCCAATTTTCTGAACTTGTTGAACTTGAATAGCTATCGTCATTTGCATTGTCTTCATTATCATCATTCAAATATATGTCAATCCTAACTTCGAAAGACTTTATTTTATCTAATGCGGTAGGGTCATCAAGCAAGTAGTAAAATTTCAATATATTGACATCGCCAGCTTTTGACTTTAGCAATTTGTTTACTACTTCCTTGTTTTCCAATTCCAAATCAATATCATCGCCCTTTGCGTCCTCAATGTTGTCTTCATTGCAGTCAATAATAGACAAATAGAAGTCATCAATTTCATCAAGTGACCCATTAGGCGTCGCCTTAATTGTTGTTATTGGCACGTCTACTGTCAATTTATTGTCTTTAAGCATAAATTTGTACTCGCCATCTTTAATTTCAAAACACTTTTTTGTTCTGACATCGCCAATGCTGCCATACAAATCTACATCTCTTACTGTGACAGTCTTTGACTTTCCGCCACAACTAACAAGAGCCAACGCGCATAGGCTCATAAACAACATAATACGCTGTTTCATAACATTTGATTGATTTGTTTTCTCCCCAGCCTCAAAAGAGAATTTTCTATACAAGGAAGGCGCAAGACTGTTAGCTCATATCATTGATTGGCTCTGGACAAGCCCATGTCGAATACAAGAAAACAGCTCACGCCTTTGGTCGTATCTAATGCTCAAAGCACCATATACAAAACCAAAGGAGAACGTCTTCATTATTCCTTCGACATTTGTTGAACTGTCCAGATTCATCAATGAGGAATAAAGCTAAACGCTTCCTATCAAATATGTTCGCCCAACGGGCAACACAAAGATAGAAATAATTTAGGACATTCTACGCATGAGCTGTAAAATATGTAACATTTACAAAGTTAAGTCACAATATCGTAATCTGTCATTGGCAATCGTTAAAAACACTCCGAATCTTTGTCCGTCCTCTATATCCCGTGTATTGTATCTACAAGCGAATTCATCGCAGTACAATTCCAAATGCTTTTTGCTGACCAAATGGTAAACTCCTACTATGCCTCGTTTTAGTTGGCTCCAAAAGCCCTCGATACTATTCGTATGATAACCGCCTTTGACATATTCTCCTCTATGATGGTCTACTATTTTATGCTCGTAATTTTCATGTAACCCTTTGTAGCCATACCAGCCATCGGTAACTACTGTACTGCCTTTCGGTACAAACGTATTGATTGCATGCTGCAATATCCATTTGCTGGCTTTTGGAATGACCTCTGTATAAACTCGACCATTTGACAGCATACCCATTACAGGCGTTTTCAGTTTAAGACTACGACCTCTCGTGTTCTTCAATCGTTTGCCTGCATTCCTATTCTTGTTCTTGCCACCGATATACGTTTCATCGACCTGCGTAACATCACCGTATATAATGTACTTGATGTTTCGCAGGTTATAACGTATTCGGCTCAACATAAACCAAGCAGTCTTCTGTGTAACTGCAATATCCTTATGTAGTTGCATACTGCTTATGCCTTTCTTATGCGCCAAGAACATATAAATTGCAACAAACCATTTACGCAACGGAATATGCGAACCCTCAAACATGGTTCCTACTGTTACAGTAAATCGCTTGTTGCAATCCTTGCATTTATGCAGCCCTCGATATTGTCCACCATTTGTCAACTTATAATGTTCTTTGGACTGACAGCCACAATGCGGACATATCGGAGCACTGCCTCCGTCCCATCTGATAGCTTCAAGGAACTCCCGACAATCCTCCTCGGATTGCAGGCTGTCCAATAAATCTATCAGCGAATTTATCATCATGGGTCATTATTATATGTAGATATATTACTACACCAGACCCTGTTTTTGCACCATTTTTAGAAAAAATTTCAAAGAACATGAGGATTTCCGCATAATTAATTTGCATCATATTGTAAATCAATGTATTATCTTTGCATGAAAAAAATAAATGCAGATTTCTTTGAAAATTTTTCTGAAAATAGTGCAAAATTGACCACTACCGTAGTATAATATACGCGGCAATATTGCCGCAAAACAGAAATGGCCAAGCGCCTAACCGCTTAGCCATTTCACAATAACATGATTACGTCATGAAAACATCACTTGTTGAATGCATTTATGATGCTTTGCAATCCAATGTTAAGGCCAATAAGTCATCTGTACTTACACTTAGCATTGTTGAATTGTACATCAAGTGCATACTTGAAGACCAAGATTGATAAAAAACGATTAAATTCCTATTCCACAATGATATAGGTTAGGATATATCATTGTTAATAATTTACAACAAAAGGGCCTATGTTTGCATATAGACCCTTTTGTTGTTTTTGTTTAGTACATTCAAGTATATAGATGTCTTTCATAATTTTGTCATTATGAAACGAAGCACCCGATTTTTACCGCCGCGCAAAAGACAGGATTTGCAACAACTGACCGCGCTTATCCGCGAGCAGGTCAAACAAGTGGAGATGATTGTTCTTTTCGGCAGCTATGCCAAGAACAAATACGTCGACTACGATCAGCGAGTAGAGTTCGGCACGCCGACTTATTACATGAGCGACTACGACATCGCCATTCTGACACGCAAGCCGATAGGTGCTGTCGAATCTTCTTTGTATGAAAAGATAAAAGACAAGTTTTTCGAGAACAAAAATCGGCCGTTTCACACCCATCCGCAGTTCGTCAACTACGGTATCGATGACTTCAACTACGCTCTCTCGAAAGCTCACTATTTTGAGACAGAAATCAAGCGCGACGGAGTGATTCTCTACGATTCAGGTTCTTATACGCTGGCCCGACGTCGCAAACTCGATTATACGGAGATTCGGGACAGGGCCCAGAAATATTTCGACGATAAGTTCGGGCGAGCCAATCAATTTTTGAAAGGTGTTACCTTTTATTGTGAAGACGGAGATTGTAGAATGGCTTCGTTTCATCTTCATCAGTCTGTTGAAAATTTCCTGCGGACGATTCCGATGGTTTTTATTCTCTATGGCCACAAGAGCCATGACCTGTCGGAACTGATGAATGCCGCGAAAAAGCACACGACCGAGATTTTCAAGGCTTTCCCGCGCGATACGGCAGAGGAAAAACGGCTGTTCGATCTGTTGCAACGGGTTTATATCGAGTCGCGCTACAATCCCGATTTCGAGATTACGAAAGCGGACATCGACGCGCTTCTGCCCAAAATCGGGCAACTCCGCGATATTGTCGAAAAGGTCTGCCGCGAGCGAATCGCCTACTACGACAGCCAGAGCGGGAAATAACTTAAAACATTATCAGCAGGATTGATGATAAATAATTGGGGCTGTCGAATAGTCTTAGACAGCCCCAATTATTTTCAAGTCATTAAATCTTAAATCCTTTTCCCTGCATTTCAGTGGTGGTTTGCGGTCTGACGAACTGCGCACGTGCTCTCGTACAAACTGCGACTGATTCGACATGTCGGAGGGTGGTTCTGTTATCGCTCGTTCTCCGGTCGGCGGCGATTGTGTCTGTATCGTCCCGCTGTCAGTCCGCTGCTCCTGCGCGGCTTCGGGTTTGGGCGAAGCCAGCTCCAACTGAATCTTGCGTTCCAATGCCGCAACATCGGATTTCAAATTTTCTTCTTTCTAATCGCCCGACTTCGGAGGTGCGATTGCTTCCCGTTAGGGCAAGGCTTTTGAGTAACTCAAAAGGTATCGAGTAACTCGATACACACCTTGCTGTTAGCCGATGCTAACAAAATATAAAGCCCGTTTTATCGATTGATTTGTTGATTGATTGTCGTGTTGTCATACCGATTATATATATCCGCAGATTGGTTGGTACGTTGCAACATTGGTACGTACCAACTGATTTGCAAATGTATAACAATAGCAACGGGCAGGAATTACCTGCCCGTCGTTGTTTTCTCTTTTCATTGGAATCACGGTTTATTGATTCAACTGCAATACACCCCTGAAAACATCTGCTCGTTGATCTTACGCATTTCTTTACCGATGAGCTGTTCCGAGAATTTGGCATAGTGCCGCGTCATATTGGTATTCGAGTGTCCGAGAATCTTTGCCAGCACGTCGATCGGCATTCCATACTCTACAGCCAAACAAGCGAAGGTATGACGGGCAACGTGTGTGGTCAGGTTCTTCGGGATATTGCACAAGTCGGCGATCTCTTTCAAATAAGCATTCATCTTCTGATTGCTGGGGACCGGCAGCAACATTCCAGTTGTCCGTAGCTCTGCATCCCGCTCGTATTTCCTCAGTAGTGCCAACGGGTACGGCAATAGCGGAATACGACTCATGACGGCTGTTTTCTCTCTTGGCTTATGAATCCACGTTGTTCCATTGTCATCCGTACGGAGATGTTCCTGCCGTAAATGTTCTGCATCCGTGAATGCCAAACCGGTCAGGCAACAAAAAGCGAAGATATCCCGAATCCGATCCAGCCGCTCGTTCGGCAACTTTTTACGTATGAGCGTCTCTAATTCTTCTTTTGTTAGGTGGTCTTTTTCCTTGTTGTGCTCCTCTTTGAGTTTGTAGTTCCGAAACGGGTCTTTCTCGATCCACTCATTGCACAAACAGTAGCGGGTGAAGTTCTTCACGCAATCGAGCAAATTCACAGCTCCGTTGTGTTTGCAGTTATGGGCTGTTTGTAGAAAGGTGTTGAAGCCGTCGAGAAACTCGTAACCGACAGCCGAGAGCAAAATATCTTCTTTCTTGTAATGTGCAGCGACATATTCTTTCAGATACCGCAGTACCCTATGATATTTGTTTGCTGTTAGTTGAGTAATCCGCACGCCGACCTCTGCCTGTCGTTTCTTGCAGTATTTTTCCAATTCTGCAAGAAACATAATCGAAAGCGTGGTGGGATTCTGCAAGCGCTCCTTAATCTGAATGCAATTACCCTCGTACCCTTTGGCAATCAATTCCTGCCGCACGGCGAGAATCCTTGCGCGGTAATCGTCCAGATAAGAATTGACTTGCTGACATAGCTTGTCCTTGCCGGTCGCCCGCTCTTTGGATTGGTTCCATTTGTCGGCGGGAACCGAACACTGGATGTAGATCTCTTTGGAGACACCATTGGTGGTGATGCGGGCCAGAATAGGGGTTAAGCCTGCCTTGTTGGTGCGTGCCTTACGCAGAAAATAGGTCACGCCGAATCGTTTTCTTTCCATCGTCCGAATACATTTTGAGTTTGACAATCATACGATTGAAAAGTCCGGAACGTTCGGTGCAAACCAATGTAATTCAACGCACTGCCGAAAAAATGTGGTACATTCTACCGCTCGCACCCATGTACCACGATTCGGCACATGGAAAGGATGCGTTTATCGACATCCTTTTGCTATGGCGCAAAGACAAAACGATCCCGCATGTGATTGGCATACAGAATCGTTTGTTTCGTATTGCGCAATATCGCCCAACAAAAAGGCCCTTCGAAAAGGACCTCGTGAGCGGAAAACGGGATTCGAACCCGCGACCCTCAGCTTGGGAAGCTGATGCTCTACCGACTGAGCTATTTCCGCATTACGGAGTACAAAGTTACTCTGTTTTTTTTATTTGTCAAGTTTTCGAGCCCCGAAAATTGCGTTCAGTCCACGATTTTTTTCAGCGACGCGAGGTTCTCGGGATTTTTCAGCCCGCGGCCCTCAGGGGTGTAGAGGTAGTCGATCCGGCTGCGGAAGTGCTCCTCGACCTTGCCGCGCACGACCTTCATCGTGCTGTTCACCAGTCCGTTCTGCTCTGTGAACGCTTCGTCTACAATGGCCAGTCCCGCCGGCAGCCACCGTTCGGGGAACTCCCCGGCATAGACCCCGCCGGCCCGGTAACGGTCGATCTCGGCGCCGAGAATCTCGGCGGCAGCGGCGGCACGCTCCCCTGCCGGAACTCTGCGGGCCTCCAACTCGCGCCGCAAAGCCTCGCGGTTGGGAACCACGATCGCCCCCGTGAAGGGACTCTGATTGTTGTGGATGATGATCTGGTCGATGTAGGGCGACTTGTCCACGATCGCCTCCTCCATGCCTTCGGGGCTGTACTTTTCACCGTCCGAGGCGATCAGCAGGCTTTTGAAGCGTCCCAGCACATAGAGGAAATCATCCTCCGATACATACCCCATGTCTCCCGTGTGCAGCCATCCGTCGCGCACCGTTTCGGCTGTGGCTGTGGGATTCTTCCAGTATCCGGCCATGACGTTCTCGCCGCGGATGACGATCTCGCCCTTTTGTCCGCGGGGAACTTCCCGGCCCGCTTCGTCGAGGATCTTCAGGTCGAGCGGAATGAGTATCTTGCCCGACGAGCCGAAACGGTGCCAATGATGCTTGGGCGAATTGGTCGAGATGACGGGCGTGGCTTCCGAAAGCCCGTATCCCTGGAACATCGGGATGCCGATGGCGTAGTAGAAGCGTTGCAACTCGGAATCGAGCAGCGCCCCGCCTCCGACGAAGAATTTCATGCTGCCGCCGAACGCCTCGCGGACCTTGCGGAACAGCACGGCGTCGAACAGCGCCACGAAAGGTTTCAGCACGATGCGCCAGCCGCGGCCGCGGCTGTATCCGTCGCCGTTGTAGGCGTAGGCCGTGCGAAGCGCGAGGCGGAAGAGCCGCTCGGTGAATTTGCCTTTGGCCCGGATGGAGCTCTCGATTCCCTTGCGGAAATTCTTGGCCAGCGCGGGCACCGACAGCAGGAAGTGCGGCTGCACCTCGCGGATGTTCTGCGGAATGTTTTTGAGCGTCTCCATCGGCGTCGCCCCGATCTGAACCGTGGCCACCGAGGCGCCGCAGGCGATCATGATGTAAAATCCCACGACATGCGCGAAACAGTGGTCCAGCGGCAGGATGATGAGCGTCCGGTAATGCGACGGGATGTCGATGCGCGACAGCGACTGTTCGACGTTGGCCGTGTAGTTGCGGTGCGTCAGCACCACGCCCTTGGGGTCGGCCGTCGTGCCCGACGTGTAGGTGATCGTCGCATAATCGTCGTTCCGGATCGCCTGGCCTGTTTTCAAGAACTCCTCCCGGTTTTTGGCCAGATAGTCGCGGCCCAGGCGTTTCAGCGTACCGTAAGCCGTCTCTCCGGATTCCAGCGGAATGTGTCCGAGAACGATCACATGCTCCAGCTGCGGCAGTTCGGCGCGGATGCGGCGGATCTTCGGCAGCTGGTATTTCGACACGAAAACGGCCTTGACTTCGGCGTGCCGCATGCGGAACAGCAGGTCGTTCGACTCTTCGAGCTTCACCGACAGCGGCACGCTGATCGCCCCGGCGTAGAACAGTCCCAGTTCGGAGATGATCCACGCGTTGCTGCCTTCGGCCAGGATGGCGACCTTGTCGCCCGGGCGAATCCCCGCCGAAGCGAGGCCCGCACCGACTTCGAGCGCCTGCTCTTTGGTTTCGGCATAGGTCGTGGGCTCGAATTTGCGGTGCCGTTTCTCGAGCAGGAAAGTTTTGGCCCCGTACTTTTCGACGGAGGCTTCGAAGAGGTCGATGATGGTCTTTTTCATGACGCTTAGTCCATTTTTAACACGGCGAGGAAAGCCGACTGGGGAACTTCGACGTTGCCGATCTGGCGCATGCGCTTCTTGCCCTTCTTCTGTTTTTCGAGCAGCTTGCGCTTGCGCGAGATGTCGCCGCCGTAACACTTCGCCGTCACGTCCTTGCGCACGGCCTTGACCGTTTCGCGGGCGATGATCTTGGCGCCGATGGCCGCCTGTATGGCGATGTCGAACTGCTGGCGGGGAATCAGCTCCTTGAGTTTCTCGCACATCTTGCGTCCGAAATCGTAGGCGTGGTCCGTATAGGTCAGCGACGAGAGGGCATCGACCGGCTCGCCGTTGAGCAGGATGTCGAGTTTGACCAGCTTCGAGAGCTGGAATCCCGTGCGGTGGTAGTCGAACGAGGCATACCCTTTCGAGATGCTTTTGAGTTTGTCGTAGAAATCGAAGACGATCTCCGACAGCGGCATGTCGAAATTGACCTCCACGCGGTCCTGCGTGATGAAGGTCTGGTTTTTCATCACGCCGCGCTTGTCGATGCACAGCTTGATGACGTTGCCCAGGAACTCCGACTTGGTGATGATCTGCGCCTGGATGTAGGGCTCCTCGATCTTGGCGATCTTCGTCACTTCGGGCAGTCCCGAGGGGTTGTGTACCTCCACCACGTCGCCCTGCGTCGTGGTGATGCGGTACGACACGTTGGGCACGGTCGTGATGACATCCATGTCGAATTCACGGTACAGCCGCTCCTGGATGATCTCCATGTGCAGCAACCCGAGGAATCCGCAGCGGAATCCGAATCCCAGCGCCAGCGAGCTTTCGGGCTCGAACGTCAGCGAGGCGTCGTTGAGCTGCAATTTTTCGAGCGACGCGCGCAGGTCCTCGTACTGGTCGGCCTCCACCGGGTAGACGCCTGCGAAGACCATCGGCTTCACGTCCTCGAATCCGGCGATGGCCTCTTGGGCGGGATTTGCGACCGAGGTGATCGTGTCGCCGACCTTCACGTCCTCCGAGGTTTTGATGCCCGAGCAGATATACCCCACGTCTCCGGCCTTGATCTCCTGCCGGGGCTGCATTTTGAGTTTCAGTACGCCTATCTCGTCGGCGTCGTATTCGCTGCCCGTGTTGAAGAACTTCACGTGGTCGCCCTTGCGGAGCGTGCCGTTGAAGACGCGGAAATAGGCGATGATGCCGCGGAAGGGGTTGAACACCGAGTCGAAGATCAGCGCCTGCAACGGCGCGTTTTCGTCGCCTTTCGGAGCGGGAATGCGGGCCACGATGGCTTCCAGCACCTCTTCGACGCCCGCTCCCGTCTTTCCCGACGCGAGCAGAATATCTTCGTCCTTGCATCCTATGAGGTCGATCACCTGGTCTTTCACCTCGTCGATCATCGCCGAGTCCATGTCGATCTTGTTCAGCACGGGGATGATCTCCAGATCGTGTCCCACGGCCAGATAGAGGTTCGAGATGGTCTGCGCCTGAATGCCCTGCGTGGCATCGACCACCAGCAGCGCCCCTTCGCACGAGGCGATGGCGCGCGACACTTCGTAGGAGAAGTCCACGTGCCCCGGGGTGTCGATCAGGTTGAGCGTGTATCGTTGTCCGTCGCGGGCCGTGTACTCCATTTGGATGGCGTGGCTCTTGATGGTGATGCCCTTTTCGCGTTCGAGGTCCATGTCATCGAGCACCTGCGATTGCATTTCGCGCTGGTTCAGCGTGTTGGTCTTTTCCAGCAGCCGGTCGGCGAGCGTCGATTTGCCGTGGTCGATATGGGCTATGATGCAGAAATTGCGGATGTTTTTCATAGATAAGGGTAAAATCTGTCGCAAATATACACAAATTTTTGAATATATAGGAAGCCCCCGATTTGCCGAAATGACGCAAATTGCTTATATTTGCAACTTCAACAAGTTAGGTTTAAGATGTTAAGCAGACAAATCGCATCCAAGCTCCGGGGCTATGAAACCCCGTTTTACCTTTATGACACGGCGCTGCTGCGCCAGACTCTCGAAAGCGTCGTCTACGAGTCGAAAAAATACGGTTATAAGGTACATTACGCCATCAAGGCCAACTACGACGACCACCTGCTGGCCATCATCCGCGAATACGGACTGGGCATCGACTGCGCTTCGGGCAACGAGCTCCGCAAGGCCGTCGAGGCGGGTTTCGATCCCAAGGGCATCGTCTACGCCGGCGTGGGCAAACGCGACAAGGAGCTGAAATACGCCATCGAGCAAAATATCCTCGCCATCAACTGCGAGTCGATTCAGGAACTGGAACTCGTTGACGCTTTCTCGGCCGAGATGGGCAAGGTGACCGACATTGCGCTGCGCATCAACCCCGACATCGACCCCAAAACCAACCATTGCATCGACACGGGCCAGGCCGACAGCAAGTTCGGCATCTCCTACGAAGAGGTGCTCGAACACGCCGCGGAGATCCGGGCGTTCAAGAACATCAACATCATCGGCCTGCACCTGCACATCGGATCGCAGATCCGCGAGCTGCACGTCTTCGAGAACATGTGCAACAAGGTCAACGTCATCGTCGAGAATCTCGAAAAGCTGGGCTGCAAGTTCCGCTTCGTCGATGTGGGCGGCGGTTTGGGCGTCAACTACGACGTTCCCGAGAACGAGCCGATCCCCAATTTCGCGTCGTTGTTCTCGATCGTCCACAACCACCTGCGCATCGGCGACCGCGAGGTTCACTTCGAGTTCGGGCGTTCGATCGTCGCCGAATGCGGCGAGCTGATCACGACGGTGCTGTTCAACAAGACCACCGCCACGGGCCGCAAACTGGTGATCGTCGATGCTTCGATGACCGAGCTGGTCCGCCCGGCGATGTACGGCTCGTACCACAATATCGAGAACATCACGGCCCGCGAGGAGGAGGCTCCCAGCGAAAAATATACGGTCGTGGGCACGGCCTGCGAATCGACGGACGTTTTCGACGAGAACGTCAGCCTGCGCAAGACGCGCCGCGGCGACCTGCTGACGATCAAATCCGCCGGGGCCTACGGCATGTCGATGGCCTCGCGCTACAACCTCCACGATCTCCCCGGAGCCGTTTACAGCGACGAGTTGTAGAGATTAAAAATGAGAAGTGAAAAATTTCGGGACCAACTGAATAGTGTTTTTCGGGGTCCCGAATTTTTTTACAATGTATGTGTAATTTTTAATTCTTAATTCCACCATGTGGCTCACTCTGGCATTCACTTCGGCGGCATTGCTCGGCTTCTACGACGCGGCCAAGAAAAAGGCCCTCACCGACAATGCCGTGCTTCCCGTGCTGTTGCTCAACACGCTCTTCTCGACGCTGATTTTCCTGCCTGCGATCCTCTCGGCGGAGTTCGGCCTCGGGTGGTTCGACCATACCGTGCTGGCTACGGCCCCCGGGTCGTGGGAGGCGCACCGGCTGGTCATTCTGAAATCGTGCATCGTCCTCACCTCGTGGATTTTCGGCTACTTCGGCATGAAGCATCTGCCCATCACCATCGTCGGCCCGATCAACGCCACGCGCCCGGTGATGGTGCTCGTCGGCGCGCTGCTGATCTTCGGCGAGCGGCTCAACGCCTACCAGTGGACCGGCGTCGTGCTGGCTCTCGTGTCGCTCTTTCTGCTGAGCCGTTCGAGCCGCCGCGAAGGGGTCGTCTTCACCCATAACATTTGGATTCTGCTCGTCGCTCTGGCGGCCGTTACGGGCGCCATTAGCGGCCTTTACGACAAATACATCATGACACGCCTCGATCCGGTCTTCGTGCAGAGCTGGTACAACCTCTACCAGCTGGCGATGATGGCCGTGGTGGTCGCCGTCGTCTGGTGGCCCCGGCGCGGCCGCACCACCCCGTTCCATTGGAGCTGGTCCATTCCGCTGATCTCGGTATTCCTCACGTTGGCCGATTTCGCCTACCTCTACTCCCTGCGCGATCCGGATGCGATGATCTCCGTCGTCTCGATGATCCGCCGCGGTTCGGTCGTGGTGTCGTTCCTCTGCGGCGCGGTGCTGTTCCGCGAGCGCAACCTGCGTTCGAAGGCCGTCGATCTGGCCTTCATCCTCGTCGGCATGATCTTCCTCTGGTTGGGCTCCAAAGCCTAAGGGCCGGGTTTATGGCATTATTATGGCAACGGAACTTGAAATACGGTATTTTGAGAGTCGGGAGGACTGGCGGAAATGGCTGGCCGGCAATTTCGACACGGCTCCCGGCGTCTGGTTCGTGTTTCCCTGCAAGTCGTCGGGCGAAAAGAGCGTTCTGTACAACGATGCGGTCGAGGAGGCCCTTTGTTTCGAGTGGATCGACAGCACGGTGAAGTCCCTCGACAAAGCGCATAAGATTCAGCGGTTCTCGCCCAGAAATCCTAAGAGCACCTATTCGCAGGCCAACAAGGAGAGACTCAAATGGCTGTCGGCGAATGGAATGATTCACCCCGTGTTCGAGAAGAAGATACGGGCCGTCTTATCCGAACCTTTCGTCTTTCCCGAAGATATAATCGACAAGCTGAGAGAAGATGAAACCGTGTGGAAAAACTACCGGCAGTTCCCCGAAACCTACAAACGCATCCGGATTGCGTACGTCGAAGCCGCGAGGATGCGTCCCGAAGAGTTCGGAAAGCGGTTGAACCACTTCATCGCCAAAACCAGGGAGAACAGAATGATAACCGGATTCGGCGGAATCGAGAAATACTATTCGAAATAAAAAAGACGGGCTGTCGAAGCCCGTCTTTTCTTCCTGAAGCGTCGTTTTAGATCAGATGCTCCAACTGGTTGACCGTCTTTGCGATCTCCTCGTCGCTCGGCGAGAAGTCTTTCAGCGCTCCGGCCAGATACTGTTCGTAGGCGTAGAGGTCGATCACGCCGTTGCCCGAGAGGTTGAACAGAATGGTCTTCGACACTCCCTCCTCCTTGGCTTTCAGCGCCTCGCGGATCGTCGCGGCGATGGCGTGCGTCGATTCCGGAGCCGGGATGATGCCTTCGGTCTGGGCGAAGAGAACGCCCGCTGCGAGGGTTTCGACCTGCGGCATCGCCTGCGCTTCGATCAGCCCGTCTTTCATCAGCTGGCTGACGATCGAACCCGCTCCGTGGTAGCGCAGACCTCCGGCGTGGATGTCCGAGGGCTGGAAATCATGCCCCAGCGTGTACATCGGCAGCAGGGGCGTGAATCCGGCCACGTCGCCGAAGTCGTACTGGAATTCACCGCGCGTGAGTTTCGGGCACCCTTCGGGCTCCACGGCGATCACGCGGATTTTCTTCCCTTCGGTGAGGTTCTTTTGCAGGAACGGGAACCCGATGCCGGCGAAGTTGCTGCCGCCGCCGAAGCATCCGATCACCATGTCGGGCTCGGCATCGGCCATCTCCATCTGCTTCACGGCCTCCTGTCCGATGACCGTCTGGTGCAGCACCACGTGGTTCAGGACGCTGCCCAGGCAATAGCGCGTATCCTCCGGACGGCGCAGGGCCATTTCCACGGCCTCCGAGATCGCCAGTCCGAGGCTTCCCGAGCAGTGCGGGTCGCGTTCCAGTGCTGCGCGCCCCGAGTTGGTCAGCGTCGAGGGCGACGCCACGCACTCCGCGCCCCAGGTGTTCATCATCAGACGGCGGTAGGGTTTCTGGTCGTAGCTGACCTTGACCATGAACACTTGCAGGTCGATGCCGAAGTGTTTGGCTGCGAAGGCGATCGAAGCGCCCCACTGTCCGGCGCCGGTCTCGGTCGTCAGGTGCTTGATGCCCTGCTTGTAGTTGTAGTAGGCTTGCGGCACGGCGGTGTTGGGCTTGTGCGAACCCGCGGGCGACACGCTCTCGTTCTTGAAATAGATCTTCGCCGGCGTTCCGAGGGCCTTTTCCAGCCCCGTCGCGCGCACGAGCGGCGTGGGACGCCATATCTTGTAGATCTCCTGCACCTCTTCGGGAATGTCGATGTAGCGTTCGGTGGACATCTCCTGGTCGATCAGCTCCTCGGCGAAGATCGCTGACATCTGCTCTTTGGTGACGGGCTGTTTCGTCGCGGGGTGCAGCGGCGGCAGCGGTTTGGTGGGCATGTCGGCCACGATGTTGTACCATTGCGTGGGCATCTGGTTTTCGGAGAGGCAGAATTTCTTGGTTTTCATTTTCGTTATAGGTTTTTGAATTTGATGTGCTTAACGAAAAAGCCCGCTGCTTACTTTTCGTAAACAACGGGCTTGTGTATTTTTCGGTTTCAATTCATACACGCGGGGTTCCGCACTCATTGTTCACGAGAGCCTGCGGGCGCCACCACCATGCCTTTATGTTGAAATTATGAATCATCGCCTTGGGTTTGCGTCTGCAAATATATGCGGTCGGTTCGTAAAAAGCAAATTTTTTACGAATTATTTTCAGTACCTATATATGTCGGATTTTTTACCGTATTTTGCGGAAAAATTTATACTTTTGCATGATTATCCGCAAATTCAAAACTCAACGATATGAATATTTCGTATAACTGGCTCAAACGTTATATCGACACCGATCTCCCGGCCGAAAAAGTGGCCGAAATACTGACCGACATCGGCCTCGAGGTCGAGGGCTTCGAGAAGATCGAGACCGTGAAAGGCGGCCTTGCAGGCGTCGTCGTCGGCGAGGTCGTGACCTGCACGGACCATCCCGATTCGGACCACCTGCACCTGACCACGGTCGATGTCGGCGCCGCCGAACCGTTGCAGATCGTCTGCGGCGCCCCCAACTGCCGCGCGGGTCTGAAAGTCCTTTGCGCGACGGTCGGCGCGGTGCTCTACCCCGACGGCGGCGACGAGGAGTTCAAGATCAAGCGTTCGAAAATCCGCGGCGTGGAGTCGCTGGGCATGCTTTGCGCCGAAGACGAACTGGGCATCGGAGCGTCGCACGACGGCATCATGGAGCTTCCGGCCGACGCTCCCGTGGGCATGACGGCCAAGGAGTACCTGCATATCGAGGACGACTATCTGATCGAAATCGGCCTTACGCCCAACCGCGTGGATGCCGCGTCGCACATCGGTGTGGCCCGCGATCTGGCGGCCTACCTGCAAAGCCGCGGCGAGCGCGTTTCGGTGAAGTTGCCCGACGTTTCGGCTTTCGCCCCCGACAACCACGATCTGAATGTGAAAATCCGCGTCGAAAACGCCGAGGCCGCACCCCGCTATACGGGCGTCACGGTCACGGGATGCAAGATCGGCCCCTCGCCCGACTGGATGCAGAACTGTTTGCGCGCCGCGGGCATCAACCCCAAGAACAACCTCGTGGACATCACTAATTTCGTGCTGTTCGAACTGGGCCAGCCCCTGCACGCCTTCGACGCCGCGAAGATCGAGGGCCGCGAAGTCGTGGTCCGCACCTGCGCCGAGGGTACGCCGTTCGTGACGCTGGACGGTGTGGAGCGCAAGTTGACGGACAAAGACCTGATGATCTGCTCCGCCGAACGTCCGATGTGCATCGCCGGCGTCTTCGGCGGACTGGATTCGGGCGTGAGCGACACTACGACCGACGTGTTTATCGAGAGCGCCTATTTCAACCCCGTGTGGGTGCGCAAGACGGCCAAGCGCTTCGGTCTGAACACCGACTCTTCGTTCCGCTTCGAACGCGGCGTCGATCCCAACATGCAGGTCTACGCCGCCAAGCGCGCCGCCCTGCTGATGAAGGAGCTGGCCGGAGGAACGATTTCGAGCGACATCACGGACATCTACCCTGCGCCGATCGCCGATTTCGTCTTCGACATCTCTCTGGCGCGCGTCAATGCGCTGATCGGCAAGGAGATTCCCGAAGAAACCGTCCGCACGATCATCGCGGCGCTGGAGGTGAAGGTCCTCGCAGAGAAGGAGGGCGTGCTCACGGTCGCCGTTCCGCCCTACCGGGTGGATGTGCAGCGCGAGGCCGACCTGATCGAGGACATCCTCCGCATCTACGGCTACAACAATGTCGAGGTTCCCCGGCAGGTCCGTTCGACGCTCTCCTACGCGCCGAAACCCGACCGCAGCAAGCTGATGAACCTCGCCGCCGATTTCCTGACGGCCAACGGGTTTACCGAGATCATGTCCAACTCGCTGACGAAGGCCGTGTATTACGAGGGGCTGACCTCCTGTCCCGCCGACCGCTGTGTGCGCATCCTCAATCCGCTGAGCGCCGATCTGAACGTCATGCGCCAGACCCTGCTGTTCAACATGCTGGAGGCCGTCGCGCTGAATGCCAACCGCCGCAACGGCGATTTGTGCCTCTATGAGTTCGGCAACTGCTATTTCTACGACGAGGCGAAGCGTTCGGAGGAGAACCGCCTTGCGGCCTACTCCGAGGAGTATCGGCTCGCCATTGCCGTCACAGGAGTTTCGACCCCTCAGTCGTGGAACGCGAAGCCCGAAAAGGCGTCGTTCTTCACCCTGCGGGCCGTTGCCGAAAAGCTCCTGCGCCGCTTCGGCATCGACATCTACGCCCTGAAAACCGAGCCGCTCGAAAGCGATCTTTTCAGCGAAGGACTTTCGATGTCGCTCAACGGCAAGGAGCTGCTGCAAATCGGCTCCGTCGCTGCGAAAATCCGCCGTCTGACCGATGTCAAGCAGGAGGTCTACTACCTGGAGATGAATTTCGACGCCCTCGTGAAATCCACGAAGAAGCAGAAGATCGCGGCCGAGGAGCTTTCGAAGTTCCCCGAAGTGAAACGCGACCTGGCCCTGCTGGTGGACAAACAGGTGACCTTTGCGGCGCTGCGCGACGCGGCCTTCGCCGCCGAGCGCAAATTGCTGAAGAGCGTTTCGCTGTTCGACGTTTACGAGGGCGACAAACTTCCCGAGGGCAAGAAATCCTATGCCCTGAGCTTCATCCTCGAAGACAAGACCCGCACGCTCGACGACAAAACCATCGAGCGCGTGATGTCGAATCTCACCCGCCAGTTCGAACAGCGCTGCGGCGCTCAGGTTCGGGCCTGACGCGGGCTGAACAATTGAACGGCCGCCTGACCCGCAACGAGTCAGGCGGCTTTTGATTCGGACCGACGATGATGCGACGATTTTCCGGAATACTCGTTTGGACGACGCTGCTGTATGCGGCGGGCGCCGCCTTATTCTTCACGAAGGCCGCCGTGATGCCCTGTAAAGTCGCCTACCCCGTTCTGCTGCTGGGTCTGTCGATGTTTATGCTCCGTCGCAGGGAACTCCTCCCGATCGGGATCGCGTTTCTGCTGTCGGCCGCCGGCGATGCGATGGGCGCCCGGCATTGGTTCATTCCCCAGATGGCGTTTTTCGCGCTGGCGCATGTCGCCTATATCCGCTGGTTCCTGCCCCGGGCGCGGCGCAGACTCCGCACCGGGACGCTGGCTGTCGTCGTTCCGCTGCTCGTGTTTTTGTTCGCCGTCATCGTCCCCCGGGCTCCGTTTCCGGCCGAATGTATCGGCACGGCACTCTATGGAACGATCATCGCGGGGATGCTCTGTTCGGTGTTCCAATACGCCGGGGCGTGTGCCGCCGGATTCCGCTGTGCGGCCCTGCTGTTCGTCTTTTCCGATGCGGCGATCGCCTGGGACCGCTTCGTCGGCCCCGTTCCGGCCCGTACCTGGGTCGTGATGATCACCTACTACCTGGCGCAATATCTGTTTTTCCGCTGCGCCCTCACAACAGCGGCTTCACCTGCGGAGGCTGAATCGTGACGTAGGGCGTGCCGTTGTCGTCGCAGGTCGAGACGATCCGCACGGCTTTCACCGCGCGTTCGGGATGCAGCACGATGCTGCCCATCAGCAGCTCTCCGGCGGGTTCGAACCGGGTGCCGTCGTAGGAGATTTCGGCGTAACCCGTCGTCACGATGGTCTTCGGCAGCTGGCGGTTTCCCGTCTGCAAGTACATCTCGCGGCACCTCACGGGCTGTTCGAACGTGTAGAGAATCCAGTCCTGCTGCCGGCAGGCGCGGCGCGTCCGCGACAGCCCGCGGTAACCTTCGGCATTCGAATAGGGAAATTTCTCGCTTTCGCCCATCGAGGTCGTGATCGCCACGGCGGGCGTGACGGTCCGCCAGTAGGATTTGTCGGCCGCATAGGGGCTCCGGGCCGTCTTGTAGCGGGTGAAGAAGCGGTATCGGTGCGGCTGCGCGGTGCGGACCGGACCCGTGTAGCGATGCTCCTCCGCAGAGCCGTCCGTGAGGTAGAAAATCTCCGAACCGTCGTCCGCCGAAGCTGTGAACGCCCCCTCCTTGTAGCTCAGACGCAGCGGGAAGAGGCGGAAACGAATCCCCATCGCCGCCATGCGGTCGTAATGCTCCCTTTTCAGCTCTTTGTAATAGGCGTCCCAGCCCTCGCCGTTGCCGCTCCACGCGATGCGCGCCAGGGCGCAGACGCGCGGGAAGAGCATATAGTCGAGGTAGTCGGGCTTCTCGGGCTCGTGCGAAACGTAGGCTTCGCTGAAGAACGCCCCCTGCAACCCCTCGACGCGGCGCATCTGCTCGGGGGTGAATCCGCTGAAATCGAATCCGTAGACCTTTTTGGCATCGAAGATCGCCGCCCAGTCGTGGCCGTCCTCGCGGGGTGTCTGGCGCATGTCGAAATAGAAATATTCGCCCGGCATCACCACCGTCCGGTACCCTTTCGCCGTGGCGTCGAGGCAGGCTTTCACGCTCTCCCAGCCGTGCACGCGGCATGCTTTCGTGAAGGCTCCCGTGCGTACCGCCTCGTTCCACACCGCGGGCCGCTTGCCGTGCGCCGCGAGGATCGCCGCCGTCCGCTCCATGAAGAGGTCCTGTAACCGGCGCGGATCGTCCGTCCCGAGGCGCGCCATCAGCGCCCGGCAGTCGGGGCAGCGGGTCCACTGGGTCATTTCGACCTCGTCGCCGCCCACATGGATATACTCCGAGGGGAACAGCTCGCACAACTCGCCCAAAATATCCTCCAACAGCGCGTAATTTGCTTCGCGGGCCACGCACCACGCCGAACGGTAATCGTATCCGTTGGTCGATACCGTGTCGGGCGGGTAGTTGCAGCGGATTTCGGGATGCACCGAGGCGATGTTGCGGCTGTGTCCCGGGAGATCAATCTCGGGAATGATCTCGATATTGCGCTCGGCGGCGTAGCGGATCAGTCCGCGCATCTCCTCCTGCGTGAAGTAACCGCCGTATTTCTCTGACCATTTGCCGTATACGGGCCTTACGGGCGAATCGCCGCCGCGGAATCCGCCGATCTCCGTCAGCTCGGGGTGCGACTTGATCTCGATGCGCCATCCTTCGTCGTCCGAAAGATGCAGGTGCAATTTATTGATATTATGATAGGAGAATAGATCTATATAACGTTTCACTTTAGCTTCGTCGATCCACGTGCGGGCTACGTCGAGCATCATTCCGCGGTAGGCGAAACGCGGCGCATCCTCGATCTCCGCGCAGGCGACCTGCGTTCCCGCGGCGACGCCTTTCCGGGCATAGACCTCGGGCGGCAGGAGCCGGAACAGTTGCTGCACGCCGTTGAAGACTCCGCCGTAGGTCGAGCCGCCGATGCGGATGTATTCGGGCGTGATGTCGAGGCGGTACGCCTCGGGATTGCCGCCGTCCGCCGCGTCGAGCGTCAGCACGACGGCTCCGTTTCCCGCCACGCCGTTGCGGACCTCGCAGCCGAGGTATTCGGCGGCATAGCGGGCCAGCGGCTGCAATCCGCTGTCGGCGGCGACGGTCGTTCCGGGGCCGAACGTGAAGTGTCCGGCGCGGGGCGTCGTCTTTTTCGGTGCGGGCTGCGCCGAAGCGAAAAGGAGTCCCCAAAGAAGTGCCGCGAGGAGCAGCGGAAATCGTAGTTTCATGGCGAATCGTGAAATTTGTATGCAACAAAGTTACTTTTTTGTTACCTTTGTTCCAATTAATTGAACGACATTAATGGAAAAAGACAAACGTTTGGCGGCCACGGCCCGTCTTTTGGAGGTGATGAACACGCTGCGCCGCGAATGTCCCTGGGACCGCGAGCAGACTTTCGATTCGTTGCGCAGCAACACCATTGAGGAGACCTACGAACTGGCCGACGCCATCACCGATCACAATATGGAGGGCATCAAGGAGGAGCTGGGCGACCTGCTCCTGCACGTGGTGTTCTATTCGAAGCTGGGCGAGGAAGAGGGGGCGTTCGATTTCGGAGACGTGGCCAATGCCTTGTGCGACAAACTGATCTACCGTCATCCGCACGTCTACGGCGACATTCACGCCAATACGCCCTCCGAGGTCATCGAGAACTGGGAGGCGCTGAAACTCCGCAAGAAGAAGCGCAAGAGCGGCACGCTGGGCGGTGTTCCGCGGTCGCTCCCGGCGATGGTCAAAGCCTACCGTGTCGGCGAGAAGGCCGCGGGAGCGGGTTTCGACTGGGAGAAGAAGGAGGATGTCTGGGACAAGGTCCGCGAGGAGCTGGGCGAGGTCGAGGCCGAGATGAAGTCGGGGAATAAAACCGACCTCGAAGGAGAGTTCGGCGACCTGCTGTTCTCGCTCGTCAACGCCTGCCGCCTCTACGGCGTGGACCCCGAATCGGCGCTGGAGCGCACGAACAAGAAGTTCATGCGGCGCTTCAATTACATGGAGGAACAGGCTGCCGCAAAGGGCCATACGCTTCACGAAATGTCGCTCGACGACATGGAGCGACTGTGGCAGGAGGCCAAACAGGCGAAAAACGCCTGATTTAGGGGCGACGACCGGTTAGTGTGCTTTGCGCTGTCGGCGGCGATACTTGTAAAAATTAAGGAAATATATGGCACTTATACGAAAAGTCCGCGGGCATGAGCCCGTAATCGGTGAAAACACCTTTCTGGCCGAAACGGCCGTCATTCTGGGCGACGTGACCATCGGCCGCGACTGTTCGATCTGGTACAACGCCGTACTGCGCGGCGATGTGAACCGGATCGTCATCGGCGACCGCACGAACATCCAGGACGGCGTAGTGCTCCACACCATCTACGACAAGGCGAAGCACCCTTCGCAGACGATCATCGGCAACGACGTTTCGGTGGGCCACAACGCCATCATCCACGGCGCGGTCATCGGGGACAACTGCCTGATCGGCATGGGCGCCACCCTGCTGGACAACGCCCATATCCCCTCGGGCTGCATCATCGCGGCCAACGCGCTGGTGCTCTCCAATGCGCAGCTGGAACCCAACTCGGTCTATGCGGGCGTTCCGGCCAAAAAGGTCAAGGAGGTGACCGAAGAACAGCGCGAGGAGATCATCCGCCGCACGGCCCGCGACTATATGCTTTACGCATCGTGGTATAAGGAGGACGAATGACGGCAACCCCATGAAATTGCAGCCCAAATACGCCGATCTGATTCTGAATCTGCTGGTCGCCGTGGCGATCAGCCTGGTGGTCAATTTCTCCTACGTGCTGCTGATGCTCGTGGACCTGAACAGCGACAACCAGCCCCGGCCTGCCGGCGAACGGATCGTGGAGCGGACTGACGAAGGTGTGCTCGCGGTGCATCCCGACGGGTACGGCTACCTCGTCTACGAGAACGGCGACAGCGTTTACGTCCCTTCGCGGCGCATGCGCTGGCTGGGCATCGCCCCCGGCGACCGCATCGTGGCCGATCTGGTGCTGCCGCGTTCCGAAAATGCCCATCCGATGCTGGCGGAGGTCCGCAGCCACAACGGCGAGGAGTTCGATTACGGCAAACTCTACAACGGTCCTTCGAAGAGTACGGAACTGCTGCTGCAACTGTTCTATTACCTCGTCGTGTCGTTCGTCATGCTCTCGATCCTGACCTCCGTGCGCCGCAACTACTCGATGGCCCGCTTCGTGCGGCGCTGCCTGTGGTGCTGCGCGGCCGCCGTGGCGCTCTACTGCGTGGCCCCGGTCACCGAGTGGCACACGGGCCGTATCCAGATGAATTTTATGGGCGGACGGATGTTCGACTACATGCTGCTGCTGAAATGTTCGTTCGCCGTGGTGGTGTCGATGCTTTACGGGCGTATCTACGTGCTGATCTCGCAGCGGCAGGCCGTCGTCGTGGAGAACGAACGTCTCAAAAACGAAAATCTCACCACGCGCTACAACATGCTCGTCGGGCAGATCAACCCCCATTTCTTTTTCAACTCGCTCAACTCGCTGGCGATGCTCGTGCGCGAAAAGCACGACGAGAAGGCGTTGACCTACATCGACCAGCTTTCGTACACGTTCCGCTACATCATCCAGAACGGCCAGAGCATGCTGATGACGCTCGACGAAGAGCTGAAATTCCTCGAAGCGTACAGCTACCTATTCAAGATACGCTATGCCGACAAGCTCTTTTTCGATGTCGATGTCGATGAGAAGTACCTCGGGTGGAAACTCCCGGCCTTCTCGCTGCAACCGCTGATCGACAACGCCGTCAAACACAATTCGATCACCCGCAGCAATCCGTTCCACATCTCGGTGCGCACCGAGGGTGACCGGCTGGTGGTCTCGAATCCCAAGGTTCCGAAGCTCGAACCCGAACCCTCGACCGGCATCGGATTGGAGAACCTGCGCAACCGCTGGCATCTGATCACGGGCCGTAGTATCGAGATCGACGACGACGGCCGGACCTTCACCGTGCGCATGCCGCTGCAAAACCCCACTGCCGGATGAAAGCCCTGATTATCGAAGACGAAACCGCCGCCGCGCGCAACCTCGCGGCGATACTCCGTCAGGAGGAGCCCTCGATGGAGATCGTGGCGACGCTGGAAAGCGTCGCCGAGAGCATCGAATGGCTGCGTGCGAACCCCCAGCCCGACCTGCTGTTCATGGACATCCACCTGGCCGACGGCGATTCGTTCCGCATTTTCGACGCCGTGGAGATCACCGCTCCGGTCATCTTCACCACGGCCTACGACCGGTACGCCCTCGAAGCGTTCAAGGTCAACAGCATCGACTATCTGCTCAAACCGCTCAATACGGACGACGTTCGCCGCGCCCTCGCCAAACTGCGCCGCCTGACCTCCACCGAGCGCAGCGACTACGGTTCGCGTGTCCGCACGATGGCCGTCCGCCGTCATGAGGATGTCTTCCTGGTGCATGTGCGCGACCGGATCATCCCCCTCCGGCGCGAACAGATCGCCTTCTGCTATACGTTTAACGAGAAGGTCACGGCCTACGGCTACGACGGCACGGCCTATCCGCTGGATAAGACCCTCGAAGCGTTGCAGGCCCTGCTGCCCGAGGCCGATTTCTTCCGGGCCAACCGCCAGTTCATCATCGCACGCCGCGCGGTGAAGGAGATCGCCGTGTGGTTCGGGAGCCGCCTCACGCTGCACCTTACGGTCGAAACGCCCGAGCGGATCGTCATATCCAAGGCACGGGCTCCCGAATTCAAGGAGTGGCTGAAGTCGGTTCACCCTGTCGAATAGGCGGTTGACCGCGCCGTTCTGTCGTTTCACCCGGAGTTCCGTTCCGGGTTTTTCATTTTGGCTTTACCTTTGTACCAGACCCCGGAAAAGGGATTTCCGGAAACGAGCTATTTTTTATAGTGATGTACAACCTAATTTCGAAAGTTATGAAAAAGAAGATTTTTGCGGCCGTCACGGCCCTCTGCCTGATGGCAGGAACGAGCGTTTTCGCTCAGCAGCAGAATAAATCCGATGCCCCGAAGGAGCGTCCGACGGCCGAGCAGATGGCTCAGCGCAAGACCGACAGGATGACCGAGCAGCTGAAGCTCACCGAGGCGCAGGCCAAGCAGGTCTATGCGATCAACCTCGCGCAGATCAAGGAGATGATCGCCCAGCGCGAGAAGATGGAGGCCGCCCGCAAGGCCGAAGCCGAAAAGATGAAGTCGATTCTGACGACCGAACAGTTCATGCAGTGGTCGCAGATGCAGCAACAGCAGCAGATGCGTATGTCGGGCCAGCGCGGTCACGGTCCGCAGGTGATGCACAAGGGCGGCAAGGACGGTAAGAAAAATGCCGAATGCAAGGATAACTGCGACAAGCCGCGTCCGGCAAAGGACAAAAAGGGAAAGGAGTGAGGTTAGGATTCTCAGGCTTGTAGCAGTCGAGGGTGCCGGTCCGGTCGACTGGCACCCTTTTTTTGTCGATTCGCCCGTGCGGCAGGCGTGAATTTGCTGCAAAAATGCTATTTTTGCCCGGCTAATCCGGCTAACCCGGCCAAGAGCCGGGATTTAGGGGCGGCGGAATGAATGGACTCTTTCAATCCGGTTCTGCGCTTCTACGAAAAAGAGATATACACATACAGGCAAACATGAAAAGAATACTACTGACTACCCTGCTGACGCTCTGCGCGGCAGCGGTTTTCGCCCAGCGGGGCAGCGTGACGGCCACGGTCGTCAATGCCGACACCGGGGAAAGCGTCGCCGGGGCCGTGCTGATCGTGTCACCCGTCAAGACCCCGGAGAAGCAACAGGGCTTCACCTCGGCATTCAAAGGCGCGGTTTCCATGCCGTCGCTCGCTTACGGAGAATACAAACTTTCGGTGTCGTTCATCGGCTACAACAACCTCGACACGACGTTCCGGGTTTCGGCCCCGAAACTCAACCTCGGCGTGCTGAAACTCAAACCGGGCGTGCAGATCGAGACGGTCGTCAAGGAGGCCAAGGCGCTGCGCACCTCGCAGAAAGGCGATACGGTGAGCTATAACGCCGGAGCGTTCAAGGTCGTCGCCGACGCCGATGTCGAAGGACTGCTGAAAAAAATGCCCGGCATCACCGTTACCGACGGTACGGTCGAGGCGCAGGGCGAAACGGTCAAGAAGATCTTCGTCGATGGCAAAGAGTTCTTCGGCGAGGATGTCACCACGGCCATCAAATCGCTTCCGGCCGAGGCCGTCGATCGCGTGGAGGTCTATAACAAACTCTCCGACGCGGCCGAATTTTCGGGCATGGACGACGGCGAGGGCTACAAGGCGCTCAACATCGTCACCCGTCCGGGCATGCGGCAGGGGCAGTTCGGCAAGCTCTACGCCGGATTCGGATACGATGCCGACACCGAGACCGAGGACAAATTCAAATACATCGCCGGCGGCAATGCCAACATATTCAGCGGCGACAGCCGCATTTCGCTCATCGGGCTGTTCAACAACGTCAACCAGCAGAATTTCTCGTTCGAGGACATTTTAGGCGTTTCGGGCAGCGGAGGCGGCGGACGCCGCGGCAGCGTGGGCCAGTACATGATGCGTCCGCAGAGCGGCGTGGCGACGGTCAACGCCATCGGCATCAACTACTCCGACTCGTGGGGCAAGCGCGACCAGGTGACGTTCCAGGGCAGCTATTTCTTCAACAACACTAATACCGAGAACCGTTCGACGGTGGAAAAGTGGTACGAGGCTCCGATGCGTCTCGATACGTTGATGACCAACGGCTATTCCGACACGAAGGGCTACAACCACCGGTTCAACGCCCGTCTGGAGTGGAAAATCTCCGAGAATCAGAACCTGATGATCCGTCCGCGTTTTAGCTACCAGTCCAACGACCCTTGGAGCCGCACGACGGGTTGGCAGTTCGGCGCCCCAAATCTGGAAAATCCGGCTGCTGGCGGCAGCGGTTATAGTTATACGGATAATTTCAGCGATGCCTTGCGCCACGGCTACAATGTCGGGACGAGCGCCGTTTACCGGGCCAAACTGGGCAAGAACGGCCGCACGATCACCCTCGACGGGTCGTTCAGCTACTCGGACAACACGAACAATTCGAATTCGTGGTCGAATGTCCTGGCAACCCAGCCCGACCGACCGGTGATCGACCCGGAGACCGGCGTCTGGAACCCGGAGAATTACACCGAACTGCGCTACCTGCGCAATCTGGCGCCTTCGTCGTCGTACAGCCTGCGAGGCAGCCTCACCTATACCGAACCCGTGGCCAAGTACGCGCAGGTGAGCTTCCAGTACCGCGTGTCCTACAACTCGCAGGAGCGCGACAAGCGTTCCTACATCACGGGCGACGACTTCTCGATCGCCGGGCTTACCCCCGACCGCTCGCTGTCGAACTCCTATGAAAGCGGCTATCTGACGCAGAGCGTGGGCCCCGGCTTCCGTTTTTCGAAGGAGCGCAACACGTTCATCGCCAACGTCTACTACCAGCGTTCGGCCCTCGACGGACAGATCGTGCGCGACGATGCCGAGAAGATCAAACATGCCTACAACAACGTGACCTATTTCATGATGGGGCAGTTGAACATCAACCGCGAAAACTCGCTGAGGCTCTTCGTTTCCTCCTACACCGACAGCCCGTCGATCACCGATTTGCAGAGCGTTTACGACGTTTCCGACGCCCAAAATATCACCCACGGTAATCCGAATCTGAAACCGACCTATTCGCACCGGGTGAATTTCCACTACACCAACTCCAACGTCGAGAAGGGCCGGACTTTCATGTGGATGTTCTCGATGAATACGACGCTGGATTACACGGCTTCGCACCTGGTGCAGCGGCCCGGTGACATCACCATCGACGGACAGCTCTATACGCCTAATTTCTACTCGACGACCACCAACCTCGACGGTTACTGGCAGTTGCGGACCCACCTGAGCTACGGACTGCCGATCGGGTTCCTCAAATCGAATTTCAACGTCATGGCAGGCGTCGTCTACACCAAGACCCCCAGCATGCTGGGCGGCACGGTGGACGCTGCGACCGGCATGATTTCGGGCGGAGATCGCAACGACACCAAGAATATGGGTTATGATTTCCGGGCCGTGCTGGGCAGCAACATTTCGGAGAACGTCGACTTCACCCTCTCGTGGAACGGCACCTACAACGAGGCGACCAACTCGCTGAACACGGACAAGTCGAAGAACCGCTATTTCAACCACACGGCGCAGGGCAACCTGAAAGTGGTCTTCCCGCTGGGCTTCACCTTCACGGCGAGCGCGGCCTACTCGCAGTATATCGGTTTCACGAACGATTACTCGGAAGATTACCTGCTCTGCAACGCATGGCTGGGCAAAAAGGTCTTCAGGAACAAGCGCGGCGAGGTGATGATCGGTGTCAACGACCTTCTCAACCAGAACCGGGCCTTCTCGCGCACGACGGGTTCGGGCTATACGCAGAACTCCACCAACAGCGTCATCGGACGTTACTACATGGTGCAGTTCACCTACAACCTGCGCCGCTTCGGCAAGAAAGGTTCGCGCAATCTCAAAGATTACGGCGTGGAGCAGCAGTCCGGCAGCCAGCGCCGCATGGGTCCCGGCGGTCCCGGCGGACCTCCCCCGGGAGGTTTCCACGGTGGAGGCCCCGGAGGATTTTAGCAATGGCAAATAACAAAAACGTCAGGTAGAAACCTGACGTTTTTGTTTGAGGATAGGCGCAGAACCGGATCGTTAGCGTGTACTTGCCCGTCGCCTCCTAAAACCCGTTTCTTGCGCGGGCGGCGGATTGTGTGATCTCCCCGTTGCTCTTAAACGGAACTCTTGGCTCTGTGTTCGCGGCGGATCACCTGATGAATGCCGATGCAGGCCAGCCCGCCGTAGACGACCGTGAGAATGACGAGCCACTTGATCTCGGCGAAGACCTCGGGGATCGTAGCCCCCATCGTTTGAATGCGGATGAAGCCGTTGACGCCGTGGCTGCTCGGGAACAGCTGTCCGAGGTTGAAAAGCCAGTCGGGAATGCCCTGCTGCGGATAGGACACGCCGCTGAGCATCAGTATCGGAATCGAAGTCCACAACAACAGCAGCAGCGAGTTTTCGCGGTAGCGGAACAACGTCGAAACGGCGATTCCCATAGCGATGCAGGCCGCCAGATAGACCCCCATGAAGAGCATCACGGCTCCCGTCGTGCCGTTCATCGGGAAGTGGAACAGCCGGTAGTGAAGCCCGAGGATGTAGGTGCAGGTCACGGCGTAGATCAGTGCGTAGACCAGCCCGCGTCCCAGGACGATCGGCAGCGTTGACATCCGCCGCCGTCCTGCGGGGCAGAGTTTGTGGTAGAGTCCGAATTCGCGCCACGTACCGCCGATCATGCCGATGCCGATGAGCATCGTCTGCTGGATGATGACCATGATGATGGCCGGCATGACGAACGTTCCGTAACCCAGATAGGGGTTGAAGAGGTTGTGCGACTGGTAGATCACGGGCTGGGTCGTGGCCTGCGCCTGCGGGATGTTGGCTCCCTTGGCGATCAGGCGCTGGAATTCGACCATCGCCCCCGTCTTGCCGATCGAGGTCACGACCTCCTGGAACACCTGTCGGTACATCAGGAAATAGCTGGCGTCGCAGTAGATCGCCACATTGGCCTGCTCGCCGCCGTAGAGCTTCTTTTCGTAGTCCGCGGGGATGTAGACCACGCCGTAGATCTTGCGGGCGTAAAACAACTCCCGGGCCTCCTCCATCGAGGTCGGCGTGTAGGCGACGTAGGTGTTGGGCCCGGCGTTGAAAGTGTCGATCAGACTGCGGCTGGTCGGCGTGCGGGATTCGTCCACCACGCCGATCGGCACGTTGCGCAGCACCTGTGAACCGTAGGCCAGCGAATAGGCCGTGGCGTAGATGATGAGCGCGAAGATCAGGATCAGCATGGCGCCGCCGTCCTTGAAGATCGTCTGGAACTCGTTGCGGATGACCGCCCCCAACTGCTTCCAATAGGAGGCCATCTGGTGTGTGAATCGACTCATACTATAACCTCCCCCAGAATTTTTCCTCCGTGCATACCTTTTTCAGACGCGGCAGGCAGAGGAGCGGTAAGACAATGAAGAGCATCATATATCCCAGATCGGGCAGCGAGTAGACCCACGGCGCTCCGCGGAGCATCTGATCGACGAAGATGTCGGTGTAGAACGTGAACGGGAAGATCTTGCTCACCCACTGCATCGGCTCCCACATGGCCATGATCGGGAACGTGAGTCCCGAGAAAGTGAACGCCAGCACCGAATATCCGCCGCCGATCGAGAGCGACAGCCGCAGATTGGCCAGCAGCGAGACGATCAGCACCGAGATCGACTGATAGCTGAGGATGAACAGCAGCGTGCCGATGAGAATGACCGTGAGACTGCCGTTCAGGGGCGTTCCCACGATCTTGAAATTGATCAGAAGCATCACCAGCGAGATCAGGAACATGATGGCCGTGATGGGCAGCACCTTGCCCAGCAGGGCCGCCCAGACGGAGCCGTTGCCCGCGGCCATCCATTCGCGGGCGGTCGCGTGTTTGAGTTCGGTGCCGATGGAGAAGATGGTCACCATCACCACGAAGATCATCAGCATCATGGGCATGAAGCTCGGCGAGAGATAGTATCCGTAGTTGATGTGGGGATTGAACAGCACGTGGCGGTCGAAACGCACGGGCATCAACTGGGCCATGGCCTGCCGCTGGGTGAGCCCCTGCTTCATCAGCACCTGGAGCTGGACGCCGGCCGTGAAGGTCGTCACGGCGGTCTGAATGTCCTTCGACAACAGTCCGTTAACCGATATGTTGGTTCCCGATATGTAATTCTCCAGATGGGTCTGGCTGTTGCTCAGGATGTTCTTTTCGAAGAAGGCCGGGATCTGCACGATGGCTATGATCTTTCCTTCGCGCATCAGCCGCTCGCCCTCGTCCATCGACTGAATGTCGTATGCGACCATCGCCGTAGGCGTGTCGTCGATCATCTGTGCGACCTTGCGCGAGAGCGTCGTATGGTCTTCGTCCAGCACGGCGATCGGGATGTTGCGTATCGCGCCCTTGTTGAACAGCAGGGCGAAGAACGCGAACGACACTACGGGCAGCACGACCATCAGCACGAAATACATCGGCTGATGGGTCAGCCTGTGCATTTCGCGCCGCATGACGGCTCCGGTATGGCTCAGGAATCCGGGCATCGCCTATCGTTCGATTTTGTCCCAGTCCACCAATACGCTCATTCCCGGACGCATGTGCGAGACCGGCGAAACGGGCTTGACCTTCACGGCGAAGGTGCGGATGTCGAATCCTCCCTGCGTGCGGGTCGCGGCCCACGTGGCGAAATCGGCCTGCGGGGAGATATACGTCACTTCGAACTCCACGTCGGCATCCAGCGCCGGCACGTATCCGTTCATGCGCATTCCCATCCGGATACCGGGCATCAGCGTCTCCTTGATGTTGAAAGTCACCCACATGTCGCTCATGTCGAGGATCGCCACCACGGGATAGCCGCTGCCGACCAGCTCGCCCTGTTCGGCGATGATCGTCGAGATCTCTCCCGTGACGGGCGAGTAGACCATCGCGTCGCTGAGGTACGACTCGACCTCGCTGACGGCGCCTTCGGCCTGGCGGACACGCGCCGCTGCGGCCTCCTTGTCCTCCTTGCGGGCTCCGTCCGAGGCCAGGTCATACTGCGCTTTGGCGGCCTGCGCCGTCGCCTCCATGGCCTTGTAGTTGGCCGAGGCTTCGTCGAGCTTCTGGGCGGGCACCACCCCGTCGTTGTAGAGGTTCTGCACACGCTCGAAGGTCTTGCGTGCCAGTTCCAGCCCCGCCTGGGCCTTCTCCCACATGTTCAGCGCGGCTTCGATCTGCTGGATGCGCGCACCGGCTACGGCGGCGGCGTCCAGCGCCGCAGCGGCGCTCTTCACGGCCTCGGCCTGTTGGAGTTTGGCATCCAGTTCGGGCGTCGAGAGCGTGTAGAGCAGCTGCCCTTTCTCCACGCGGTCGCCCTCCTCGACCTTCATGTCGTCGATGCGCCCCGGGACCTTCGACGAGGCTTTGTAGGTGGTGCACTCCACCGTTCCCTGAATCAGCGTCGGGGTACGTTTGGTGAGGTACCAGCTGATCAGTACGACCGAGAGAACGATGACCGCCGCGGCAGCCAGAATTCCGATTACGTTGCTTCGTTTCATAGCGTATGTTTTTTATTTTTTGTCAAAGAAAACGGGCTGCGCGTCATTGCGGCGCGCGTAGGCCGGAAATTCGTCGCTGATGCCCGCGGCTTCGAGCAGCTGGGCCAGCAGCAGGTCGTAGTTGTAGGCCGCTTGCAGGCGTTCGGTGCGGACTCCCGCAAGATTCAGCTCGGCGTCGATCAGGTCCGACGAGGAGCTCATGCCTTCGAGGAACGCGGCGTTCTTCATCCGCAGGTACTCTTCGGCGAATGCCAGCGAGGCGTCGATCGAGGTCATCTGGTTGCGGTAGTTCATCATCTGGTTGTAGAGCTTCTCCACCAGCACCGAAATATCCTTGCCGGCCTTGTTCTGCAACTCGCTCACGCGGCGCGCCGTCTGTTTGGCCGCCGAATATTTGTATTCGCGGTTCAGACCGTCGAAGATCTTGATGTTGACCCCCACGCCCACGGCCCAGCGGGGCACGAGCCCTGCGACCTGATAGTTGTAGAACGAGCCGCCGCCGATGGCCGCCACCTGCGGCAGGAAGTCGGCGCGCTGGACGCGAACGCCCTCCTCGGCCAGCTGGCGTTTGAGCGATACTTGGCTCAGCAGCGGGTTGCGGATCTGCGCGAGGTCCTGATAATAGTCCAGCTCCTCGACTTTCGAAAGGATGAACATCGACGTTACGGGCTGCCACTCGTTTTCGTGTCCCAGCGTGTTCGAAAGGGCGCTGGCGATGGTCGCGGCCTGCAATTCGGCATTGGCCAGCTCGCGTTCGGCTTCGGCCATCTTGAAAGCGACGTAGAGCCGTTCGCTTTGGGCGATCATGCCGTTCTTTTCGAGCGCAACGGCATCCTCCAGGTGTTTGCGCACGCCTTCGACCACCTGACGGCGCACCTCCACGACCTGCGTGGCGAGAGCCAGTCCGAAGTAGCGCTCCACCAGTTCCGAGATCAATGCGTTGCGGGTCTGGTTGCCCTGTTCCGCGGCGCTCTTCTCGTTGATCTTCGCGGCCCGGTTCGCGGCGTTGATTTTGCCGCCCATCCAGATCGGGAGCGTCACCTCGCCGCCCACGAAGCCCAGACTCCGGTCCTGCACTTTGAGGAACCAGTCGGCGTTCATCATCGGGTTCAGCAATCCCTGGATGCCCTGGATGATCGTCGGGTCGGTGATCAGCCCGCTGCCGAGGATTTTCCCCGTCAGGTCCTTGGCCGGACCTTTCATGTCGTTGAAATCGAATCCGATGTCCTTGGCCATGTAGGCATAGGCGCCCGTGACGTTTATCTGCGGCATGCGGAGGCCGATGGCCGCGCGGCGTTCCTGCTGGGCCGCGCGCTCCTCGTAGGCGGCGGCCTTCATCGCGGGATTCTCCGTGAGGGTGACGGAGATCGCCTCGTCGAGCGAGAGCATCCGGCGCTCTCCCTGCGCCAGTACGAGCGCCGGAACCATCGCCGCCGCCACGAAGGCGATCTTGACTGCTTTTCTCATAGCTTTATTCGTTTATGGAGCAAATATAGATGTTCTTCCGATATATTCGACAGTCCATATGTCATTTAGGACATTTATAGACCTTTATGGACACAAAATGAGCCGAATTGTCATTGCAGATGGGCGTTGGCCTCGCGGACACCGCCCGCCAGCGAGGCCAACGCCCGCACCTCGACGCCCGCTTCGCGCAGGGTCTGCGCCCCGCGGCAGCAGACGAAACGGTCGGGTTCGTACAGCGCGAAGACCACGCGGGCGAAGCCGTGGCGCAGGATCAGCTGCGTGCAGCTTTCGGGTTCGCTGCTGCGCCGGGAGCACGGTTCCATCGAGGAGTAGATCGTGGCGCCGCGCAGCTCGGCACCGGCGTCGAGGGCCTTGCGGACGGCCTCCTGCTCGGCGTGGTGCGTGGGCGAAGTTTCGTGAGTGTGCCCCGTGAAGGTGCGTCCGTCGGGCAGTACGACCACCGCTCCTACACAATAAGAGGTGGCGCTCGGCGTACACAGACGCCCTGCGGCGACCGCCTGAGCCAGATAGCCGAGGTCTTCGGCCGAGGTGTCGGGCCGCAGCACGCAGGTCGTGACCTCCATGCCGTCCACCTCTTCGTGCCGGCATTCGGCGCCCGGCGGAGGCGTGAACACGAACTGCGCTCCTCCCCTTTCGGGTCCGAGCGTCAGCCGCGGATTGACTGCCCGGCGCACTTCGTCGGCCATCCCTTCGGCGAGGAACATGCCGAGCATCTGCGCACCGCCCTCGACCAGCAAATTGCCGACACCGCGTTTCTCCAACTCGGTGACGATCCCGGCGGCCGTAATTGAACCGTCGGTCGAGATAACCTCCGCAACTCCATTCAGTTCCGGAATTTCCGTCGGCGAGAACACGTAACGGTCGGCATCCCCTTCGGTGAAGAACCGCAGCTCCGGGGAGATTCGTCCCGAGCGTGTGACGGTCACTTTCGTCAGGTCGGGCCGCAGCCCCGAAGCCGTCCGGCGTGTGCGGGCTGCGGGGTCGCGCAGGAGCAGCGCCGGATTGTCGCGCCGCAACGTTTCGGCCCCGACGAGGATGGCGTCGTGCGCGGCCCGCAGTTGCAGCACCGCCTTCCAGTCCCCGGGAGTGGACAGAATGAGCCGTTCCGGCGTGTTGTCGTCCAGATAACCGTCGGCCGTCGTGGCAAAGGATAGTGTTACTCGCATCGCTTCAAGGTAAAGAGGGTGACTTCGGGCCATGCGCCCAGTCGCATGGGGTATGCAACATATCCCGTGCCGTCGTTGACATAAAGTGTGCGTCCGTCCGCATCGTAGCGTCCGCTCCAATGTTCGTAGATCCAGGATGCGGGCGACCATCCGCGCCCCCACGGGCGGATTTTGAACTGCATGGAATGGACGTGTCCCGAGAGGGTCAGATCGCCGTGACCCGTTTCGAGAATTTGCCCCCAGAGCTGCGGCAGGTGGACCAGCGTGATGTTGAAGAGCGAATCGGGAACGCCCGCATAAGCCCGTCCGAGCGCCGGAGCCGGAAGATTACGGTCGTGGCGGCGGTCACGCAGCGCGGGGTCGAACGAAATCCCCGTGAGCGAGATGCTGTCTGCGCCGCGCCGCAGGTAGACGGTCGTGTCTTCCAGCACGCGCCACCCCATCGAACGCTGGCGGGCGACCACCTCGCGGGCCTGAACGGCGGCCGGAAAGCGCACCGAATCCTTGATATAGGTGCCTACGTCATGGTTGCCCGTCACCGACCAGACGGGGCCTTCGATCTGCCGCAGAAGCGTTCGCGTGCGATCGTCGAGCTCCTCGGCACGGATGTTCACGAGGTCGCCCGTGAAGAACACCGCGTCGGGATGCAGGGAGTTGATACACTCCGCGAGGCGTGCGAGGTCGTGTTCGGGCCGGACGATCGTGCCCACGTGGATGTCGCTGATCTGCACGAACCGGTAACCGTCGAACGCCTCGGGAATGCGGTCGGAGCAGATTTCGACTTCGCTCACGCGGATCGAAGTGCGGCCCCACGTCGCACCCCAGAGGAAGAAGAGCGTGAGGCCCGCGGCGACGGCATAACCCGTGCGGCGCAGGTGCAGGAAATTGAAGACGTAGAACGCCAGGCGCGGCAGTACGGTGACGATCCATCCCCAGAACAGCCACATATAAAGATACATCAGTCCCGTGCCGTTGTCGGGGCTGAGGACGTTGATGACCGACGAAACGAGCGGCAGGGCATCCGTCGCGGCGGCCCATGCGATCAGGGCCTTGCGCCGCGGAACATGCCGGTGCCGGTTGCGCCGGAAATGGATGAAATCCGCAACAATGGCTGTCAGGGCGAGGAGAAACATCGACAGAAAAAGCATATACCTTAATATATTTATTCGGGGACAAAGATACGCATAAGCGAGGGTAAGAGCAAACGTGTTTGCATTTTTAGCGCGCGGAAGTGTCTGAGGCGGAGCCAAAGAGGCGCAGAAGCGGATAGAAAGCGGCCGGACGAACCGTTCGCCCCTAAATCCGGCGTCTTGCGCCGGCGGGTTGGCATGTAAGTTGCGGAAGCGGCGGCTGGGTATTGACACTCCGAACAGGAGCAAAAACATTAAAAACCAAATTCATTCAGCTTATGAAAACTTTTCGACTTTTGATTGTAGCTCTGCTGCTTGCGGGTACGGCGTCGGCTCAGCGGTTCGAACGCAGGGCCATGCGCGGCGAATATTCGCCGACGGTCTACCTGATCTCCGTGCGCGAGGTGGACACCCTCTACAACTACGATCCCGCCGCATTGCGGCAGGCTGCGGCGCTCAACCGGATGTCCATGGACAATGCCACGCAGGACTATATCGACACCCACCGCCCCGGCTTCCAGCAGGTCGAGAAACCGCAGTTCGTCTTCGCCACGAAGAACAACCGCTTCTCGTTCTCGCTGGGCGGCTTCGTCAGCCTCCGTGCGGGATACGATTTCGACGGCATCGTCGATAACATCGACTTCGTGACCTACGACATCCCCGTCCACGGCAATTACAACACGAAACAGAAATTGATGATGGACGCTTCGACCTCGCGGATCTTCATGAAGGCCATCACCAACACCCGGGCGCTGGGCCGCGTGGTGATCTTCATGGACGCCGACTTCCGCGGAGGCGCCGAGGGCAGCTATACGCCCCGTGTGCGTTCGGCTTACGTGTCGTTCCTGGGCCTCACGCTGGGACGCGACGTGACGACCTTCTGCGACCTCTCGGCGGCCCCCACGACCATCGACTTCCAAGGCCCCAACGCCTATAACTTCAACTTCGCCACGCTGATCCGCTACGAATACGCCTTTGCGGACAACCACCTCAAGTTCGGAATCGCCGCTGAGCTCCCCGAGGTGAGCGCCACCTACGGCGACAATTTCAAGCCCATGCACCAGCGCGTGCCCGACGTTCCGATGTATTTCCAGTATGCGTGGGGCGCCGACCGCAGCAGCCACATCCGCGCTTCGGGCGTGCTGCGCAATCCCTATATGTATAAAGTGTCGAAGGACTCCAACACCTCGCTGCTGGGCTGGGGCGTGCAGTTCAGCGGCACGATCAAGGTCTGCAAGCCCCTGCGCCTCTTCATGAACGGCGTCTACGGCGAAGGCATCACGCCTTATATTCAGGATCTGACGGGTTCGGGACTCGACTTCACGCCCAATCCCGAGGACCCCTCGCTCGTGCGCATGATGCCGATGTGGGGCTGGCAGGCCGCTGCGCAGATCAACTTGACCCGCCGGCTGTTCATCTCGGGCGGTTACTCGACGGTCCGTGTGCAGCGCAGCCACGGCTACTACACCGACGATCAGTACAAGCAGGGACAGTATATTTTCGGCAATGTCTTCTACTCGCTCACCCCGCGCTGCAAGGTGGCCGGCGAATACCTCTACGGTTCGCGCAAGGACATGAACAACGACAAGGGACACGCCAACCGTGTGAACGTGATGTTGCAGTATAATTTCTGAACGCCGGCCTGACGGCGTTGCGTACAGGCGGTTCCTTTCCGGGAACCGTTTTTTTTTGACCGCCTATTTTACTATCTTTGTTCCCGGACCGACTGGGACGTGTTTCGCCGGCTGGCTGCCCTTCCGGTTTTCGGGCTGCGCAGTTACCGGCGTTCCTCCGACCGCGATCCGAGTGTCGGACCCGATTCAAAACAATGGTGCAATATGGAATTTTTAGCGCAATACAATCTCACCGGCATCGTCATCGGCGTTGCCACTTTTCTGATAATCGGCATTTTCCATCCGCTGGTCATCAAAGGCGAATACTGGTTCGGCGTGAAGATCTGGTGGCTGTTCCTCGTGATGGGCGTCGCCGCCGTCATCGGTTCGATCGCCGTGCGGCATCTCCTCTGGTCCACATTGCTGGCCGTGTGGGGCGCCTCGTCGCTCTGGTCCATCGGCGAGCTGTTCGAACAGCGCAAGCGCGTGGCCAAGGGGTGGTTTCCCAAAAATCCCAACCGGAAATAAGGGTCACTCCTGCGGCTGCGTCGGGATATCAGCCGGAGGTGCGGGCGGCGTATGGTGCGTTTGTAGAATGACGATGATCACGGCCGTGATCACGAGGATCAGCCCCGCCGCGACGTCGAGGTCGAACCGCTCGCCGAAGTGCACCACCCCGACCAGCACGGCCGTCAGCGGCTCCATAGACCCGAGGATCGAGGTCATCGTGGGCCCGATGTGCCGGATGGCCTGCACGAGGGTGTAGTTCGACAGCACCGTGGGCAGGAGCGCCAATAACAGCAGGCTGCGCCACGTCGGCCACGTGTGGACTACCCCGAGTCCCGAGGTCGAGAGGGCGTAGACCAGGAAGATCGCTGCCGAAAAGGTCAGCACGTAGAAGGCCACGACCAGCGGATCGAGCATTGCGGTGCGGCTTTTCATCACTCCTATTATGTAGACGGCATAGGTCACGACGGTCATCCCGGCGAAAGTCAGTCCGCGCGCGGGGTCCCGATGTCCGGCATCGCCCCACGCCAGCAGGGCCACGCCCACCAGCGAGATGAAGATGGCGACGACGATCCACACCGAGCTGCGTTCGCGGAAAAAGAGCGCCATGACGATCGCCACCACCAGCGGATAGAGAAAATTGACGGTCGTGGCCACTCCGCTCGGGATATAGTCGTAGGAGCGCAGCAGCCCCAGCGACGTGGCGGCATACATCACGGCCAGCAATCCCAGCACGGCGGCGTCACGGCCCGAGATGCGGAGGTTGCGGTGCGTGACGAGCGCCACGAGGCCCATCATCGCCGCAGAGAGAAGAGTATCGCCGGGGAGGCCATGCCGGCTTGCAGCAGCGGAATCGAAAACAGCGGGATGAGTCCGAATGTCGCCGAGGAGACGACGGCGTAAATTATACCTTTGAAATTGCGCATCGACATTTTTTTAGCGTAACTTTGCACCGCAATTATCATGCGAGTCCGTCGGATACATATTTTGGCCGCCGTGGTCTTCGTCGCGGTCTGCTGCACGCCCGCGGGAGGTCCCGCGCGGCGCGATTGGCCGCAGCCTGCGGGCTGGACGGGGCCGGGGCAGGTTCCGCCGCCCCAGCGGATGAAGCTGTGGTTCGGAGGAGACGTGATGCAGCACATGCCGCAGGTCGAGGCGGCGCGGTGCGGAGAACGGTTCGACTACCGGCCCGTCTTCGCGGCTCTTGCGCCCCGGATGCGGGCGGCCGACCTCACGGTCGTGAATCTCGAAACCACCCTCACCCGCCGCGGCCGTTACACGGGTTACCCGCTGTTCCGGTCGCCGGTGGCGCTGGCCGACGCCCTGCGCGATGCGGGTGTGGATGTCGCCGTGCTGGCCAACAACCATTGCTGCGACGGAGGCGCCGAAGGCATCCGCACGACGGTGGCCGAACTGGACCGCTGCGGAATACTCCATACGGGCGTATTCGCGGACAGCGCTGACTACAAGAAGAATAATCCGCTTTACTTGAACCGTTGCGGCATGCGGCTGGCGATCGTCAACTATACCTACGGCACCAACGGCATGCCCGTTCCCGCGGGCACGATCGTCAATCTCATCGACACCGTGCGCATGGCCGCGGACCTGGCCGAAGCCCGGGCCTCCGGGGTCGATTTCATCGTCGCCTGCCTCCATTGGGGCAATGAGTACGAGCGTCGGGAGAACGCCGGACAACGGAGTCTGGCTGCATTTTTGCGTCGCAACGGCGTCGGCGTGGTAGTCGGAAGCCATCCGCACGTCGTGCAGCCCTGGAGGGCCGATTCGTCGCATGTGGTGCTTTACTCGCTGGGCAATCTGGTTTCGAACCAGCGGCGGCGTTACACCGACGGAGGTCTGGTGGCTGCCGTCGAAGCCGTCCGCCATGCCGACGGACGCATGGACTACCGGCTTGAGACCGCTCCCGTGTGGGTCGCGCTGCCCGGCTACCGCATCCTGCCGCCCGAGGCCGCCGACACGATGTCGCTGCCCGCAGCCTACGGCGTCTTCCGTGCCGACGTGGACGCACTGGCGGGAAACGACCTATAAGTAAACCGAATAGTCCTATCGAAAGAAACGATGGCTATTTCTTGGAGATTGTTTCGGGAAATCGTTATCTTTGTAACAGTAAAAACGCACACACTTAAAACATTATAGATTATGGAAAAGAGCATCAAAGGTACCCGTACCGAACAGAATCTGCTGAAAGCCTTCGCCGGCGAGAGCCAGGCCCGCAGCCGTTATGTTTTTTTCGCCAGCAAGGCCAAGAAAGAGGGTTACGAGCAGATCGCAGGCGTCTTCGCCGAGACTGCCGAGCAGGAGAAGGAGCACGCCGAGCGTTTCTTCAAGTTCCTCGAGGGCGGCGACGTGGAGATCACGGCCAGCTACCCCACCGGCCCCATCGGCACTACGGCCGAGAACCTGCTGGCAGCCGCTAAGGGTGAAAACGAAGAGTGGGATGTCCTCTACCGCGAATTCGGCCGCGTAGCCGAGGAGGAGGGATTCACCGAAATAGCCACCGCATTCAAGATGATTTCGACGGTGGAGGCCGAGCACGAGCGCCGCTACCTGAAACTGCTGAGCCGCCTGACGGACGGCATTTTCTTCAAGCGCGACGGCAAAATCTGGTGGCAGTGCCGCAACTGCGGTTTCGTCATCGAGGCCGAGGAGGCTCCGAAGCTCTGCCCCGCTTGCAAGCACCCGCAGGCTTATTTCGAGCCCAAGAAAGAGAACTATTAGGCCGGAGATACGATACCGGCGAACGGCCGCATTCCGCTGAGGAGTGCGGCTTTTTTACGCCCGGCCCGCACGGTCGGAGGCAATTTTTAGTTCCGAACCTTAATTTTTAACGCTTATTGTTGTATCTTTGTACGATTAAGCAAAAACACGACGATAACGATAAATATGGCAGACGAAAAAATCATCTTTTCGATGGTCGGCGTAAGCAAGACCTTCACCAACCAGAAACGGGTGCTCAACAACATCTACCTTTCATTTTTCTACGGCGCCAAGATCGGCATCATCGGTCTGAACGGTTCGGGAAAATCGACCCTGATGAAGATCATCGCCGGCATCGACAAGAATTTCGAGGGCGAAGTGGTCTTTTCGCCCGGCTACACGGTGGGCTATCTCGAACAGGAGCCCAAACTCGACGATGCCAAGACGGTCCGCGAGGTCGTCGAAGAGGGCTGCGCGGCGACGGTGGCTCTATTGAAGGAGTACGAGGAGATCAATATGAAGCTGTGCGAGCCGATGGACGACGATGCGATGGCCAAGTTGATCGAGCGTCAGGGCGAGCTGTACGAGAAGATCGACCAGTGCAACGGCTGGGAGCTGGACAGCGTGCTGGAGCGTGCGATGGACGCCCTGCGGTGTCCCGATCCCGACGAGCCGGTGACGCACCTGTCGGGCGGTGAGCGCCGCCGCGTGGCTCTTTGCCGCCTGCTGTTGCAACAGCCCGACGTACTGCTGCTCGACGAGCCCACCAACCACCTCGACGCCGAGTCGATCGACTGGCTGGAACAGCACCTGCAACAGTACAAGGGTACGGTGATCGCTGTGACCCACGACCGCTATTTCCTCGACAACGTCGCCGGATGGATTCTCGAACTCGACCGCGGCGAGGGCATTCCCTGGAAGGGCAACTATTCGGGCTGGCTCGATCAGAAGACCACCCGCATGGCTATGGAGGAAAAGCAGGAGTCGAAGCGCCGCAAGACCCTCGAACGCGAGCTGGAGTGGGTGCGCATGTCGCCCTCGGGCCGCCACGCCAAGTCGAAGGCCCGTCTGTCGGCCTATGACAAGCTGATGAACGAGGACACGAAGCAGAAAGAGGAAAAACTCGAAATATTCATCCCGAACGGTCCGCGTCTGGGCGACGTGGTGATCGAGGCGCACGACGTTTCGAAAGCCTTCGGCGACCGCGTGCTGTATGAGGGGTTGGATTTTTCGCTGCCCCCGGCCGGCATCGTGGGCGTCATCGGCCCCAACGGTACGGGTAAAACCACCCTCTTCCGGATGATCATGGGCCTCGAAGAGCCCACGAGCGGTTCGTTCCGCGTGGGTCCCACGGTGAAACTGGCCTATGTGGACCAGCAGCACAAGTCGATCGACCCCGAAAAGACGGTCTTCGAGGTGATTTCGGGCGGTCTGGATCTGATGACGCTGGGCAACCGGCAGGTCAACGCCCGCGCCTATGTGGCCCGTTTCAACTTCTCGGGCGCCGATCAGGAGAAGAAGTGCGGCATGCTGTCGGGCGGCGAGCGCAACCGTCTCCACCTGGCCCTCGCCCTGAAAGAGGAGGGCAACGTGCTGCTGCTGGACGAGCCGACCAACGACATCGACGTGAACACGCTGCGGGCGTTGGAGGAAGGTCTCGAAAATTTCGCCGGATGCGCCGTCGTCATTTCGCACGACCGCTGGTTCCTCGACCGTATCGCCACGCACATCCTTTCGTTCGAGGGCGACTCGAAGGTGGTCTTCTACGAGGGTTCCTACTCGGAGTACGAGGCGTGGAAGAAGGCTCAGGGCGGCGACACGCAGCCCCACCGGGTGAAATACAAAAAACTGATCGCCGATTAGTTGAAAAATTAAGAATGAAATATTAAAAATTGTTTTTGCATGCAAAAACCGTCTATTCCCAAGGGCACGCGCGATTTCTCCCCGGCGGAGATGATGCGCCGCCAGTATATTTTCGATACGATCCGCCGCGTCTTCCGCGCCTACGGATTCGCACCGCTCGAAACCCCCTCGATGGAGAACCTCTCGACCCTGCTGGGCAAGTACGGCGACGAGGGCGACAAGCTCCTGTTCAAGATTCTCAATTCGGGCGATTACGCCGCCGGACTGTCGGACGAGGAGGTTCGCTCCGCGTCGAAAATTTGCGAAAAGGGGCTGCGCTACGACCTTACGGTGCCTTTCGCCCGTTACGTCGTGCAGCATCAGGGCGAACTGACGTTCCCTTTCAAACGCTATCAGATTCAGCCCGTGTGGCGCGCCGACCGCCCCCAGAAGGGCCGTTACCGCGAATTCTACCAGTGCGACGTCGATGTGATCGGCACGCGCTCTCTGCTGTGCGAAGTCGAGTTGGTGGAGATCGTCGAGCGGGTCTTCAAGGCGCTGGGTATCCGCGTGGCGCTGAAGATGAACAACCGCAAGATTCTTTTCGGTATCGCCGAGGCCATCGGCCACGCCGACAAGATGATGGACATCACCATCGCCATCGACAAGCTGGAAAAGATCGGGCTGGACAATGTGAAGGCCGAACTGATGGAGCGCGGATTGGGGCAGGAAGCCGTCGGAAAACTTCAACCGATACTCGAATTGAGCGGCGATAATGCGCAAAAGCTCAATCAGCTGAAAGATGTGCTTTCCGTGTCGGAAACGGGCATGAAAGGTATTGCGGAGATGGAAACCGTTCTGGGCTATGTGGAGCGGCTGGGCATCGACCTGACGGTCGAACTGGACCTTTCGCTGGCACGCGGTTTGAACTACTACACCGGTGCGATCTTCGAGGTCAAGGCGCTCGATTTCGCCATCGGTTCGATCTGCGGCGGAGGCCGTTACGATGACCTGACGGGCATTTTCGGCATGCCCAACACCTCGGGCGTGGGCATCTCGTTCGGCGCGGACCGCATCTATGACGTGATGACGGGGCTGAACCTCTTCCCCGAAGAGGTCAACTGCTCGACCCGCGTGCTGTTCGTGAACCTCGGCGCCGAGGAGGAGGCCGCCGTGCTGCCCATTCTGCGCACGCTGCGCGGAGAGGGGATCGCATCGGAGATCTACCCCGAGGCGGGCAAGATGAAGAAGCAGATGGAGTATGCCAACCGCCGCGGCATCCCCTACGTGGTGATCGTGGGATCGCAGGAGCTCGAAGCCCGGGCCGCGACCGTCAAGGATATGCGCACGGGCGAACAGCAGCAGGTGCCTTTCGACCGGGTCGCCGACTTTGTAAAATAATCCCGGCCCCTCCGCGGGCCGACAAACGAATCGCAGCATGCGCCGATTACTCGTCATACTCGCCGCCCTCTGCGTTCTGCCCCTCGCGGCGCAGAATGCGGACGACGCACAGCAGTTTCAGAAACTCGTACAGGTTTTCCGCTACCTTTCGGGGCTTTATGTCGATGAAGTGGATATGAAACCCGTCGTCGAGGGGGCCATTGCGGGCATGCTCGAAGAGCTGGACCCCCACTCAGCCTACATCGGCGCCGAGGAGATGAAGGGCGTGCAGGAGAGTTTCGACGGGGAGTTCAGCGGCATAGGCGTCGAGTTCAACGTGTTGCGTGACTCGGTCATCGTCGTGAACACCATCGCCGGAGGACCTGCCGAGCGGGTCGGCGTGCGCGCCAACGACCGCATCGTGCGCATCGACACGCTCGATGCCGTGGGCATGGGGCGCGCCGATGTGCCGAAATACCTGCGCGGGAAGAGCGGCACGAAGGTCGAAATCGAGGTTGTCCGCCACGGCACCCCCGGACGGCTGCATTTCGTGATCGTGCGCGACAAAATTCCGCTGAATACCGTCGATGCCGCCTACATGGCCGGCGACGGTATCGGATATATCAAGGTCAACCGCTTCGGCCGCACCACGATGAACGAATTTACGGACGCCTACCGCAAGCTGGGTGAGCCGCGGAGTCTGATCCTCGACCTGCGGGGCAACGGCGGCGGACTGCTGGAACAGGCCGTCGAGATGGCGGGATTCTTCCTGCCGCGCGGCGCCGCGATCGTCTCCACCGAGGGACGCGCCGTGCCGGCGATGACGTTCCGCGCCCAGAGCGACGGCACGGACCTCAAAGGACGCCTCGCGGTGCTGATCGACGAAGCCTCGGCGTCGGCGTCGGAGATCGTCGCAGGGGCCGTGCAGGATTGGGACCGGGGTGTCGTCGTGGGCCGTCCGAGCTTCGGCAAAGGGCTGGTGCAGCGGCAGATCGGGCTGCCCGACGGTTCGGCCGTGCGCATCACCGTGGCCCGTTATCACACCCCCTCGGGGCGCGTCATCCAGCGTCCTTACGAGCAGGGCAAACGCCGTGAATATTACCTCGACCACCTGCGCCGCTACGACGATGCCACGCGCGACTCCCTCGACGCCGGGGCTCCGGCCTACCGTACGCTGCGCACGGGCCGCACGGTCTACGGGGGCGGCGGCATCCGTCCGGATGTGCTCGTCGAGGCCGATACGACGGGATTTTCGGATTACTACGCCGAGCTGATCCGCCGGGGCATCGTGGCCGATTTCGTCGGCGACTGGCTCGACCGTTCGCGCGACAGTCTGTCGCGTCTCTACCCCGCTTTCGAAGCCTTCGACGCCGGATACACCCCCTCGGACGCCGTTCTCGACGGTCTCGCACGGCTCGGCAGCGAGCGCGGCGTGAAGTTCGACGCCGCAGGATTTGCCGTTTCGGAACCCGTCATGCGGGCCCAGCTCAAAGCCCTCGCCGCACAGCGTCTGTTCGGGACCGGAGCCTATTTCCGGGTCGTCAATCCCGCCCTGAGTCCGGCCTACGCCCGGGCGTTGTCCATTCTCGAAGCGTGGGACGAACTGGGGGCTCCCGTGCTGGAACCCTGAAAATAGTACTGTAAGTATTTGGAGGTTTGCGATTTTTTGTGTAAATTCGTTATACAACCGACGAATTCGCATCAAGTGTAAGACTAACCCTCAAAAACTGACTCCATGCTACCCCAAGTTCAGGTCCGCCGCGAAGGCGAGGACTACGCCGATCAGATTCTGTCCAAGGCCGTGAAAGCGGGCCGGCGCACCTATTTCTTCGATGTCAGAGCCACGCGCGGCGACGATTATTTCCTGACCATCACCGAGAGCCGCAAGATCACGGGGCCCGACGGCTCGGCGGCCTACGACCGCCACAAGATATTCCTGTACAAGGAGGACTTCACGAAATTCGCCGAGGAATTCAACGAGGTCGTAGAATTCATCCGCCGCACCAAAGGGATTCCCGAGCCGGAGAAATGATCCCGCGCCGGGTTACTGAATGATGAAATTCCCGGACGCGTATCGGCGTCCGGAGATTTTTCATATCCTTAATATTTTTATTCGTCGGAAAGACCGGGTGCGATTCGTTTTTTCATCCGTTCTGCTTTTTGTTATTAGACAGGTTGCGCCTCGGCAAAATGCACGTAAACTTGCTTTTGCGCTCGGCTTGCACTATCTTTGTGCTTAAATCAAAAACACGCAGACAGATTTATGAAATTTTCCCGGTACATCGTACTTGCGCTCAAAGGGTGCGCTATGGGTATGGCCGATGTCGTTCCCGGCGTTTCGGGCGGCACGATCGCTTTTATATCAGGTATTTACGAGGAGCTGCTCGATTCGATCCGTAGCGTCGATGCCACGGCTCTCAGGCTGCTGCTCCGCTTCCGTCTGGCCGAGTTCTGGCGCCATATCAACGGCCGCTTCCTGCTGCCCGTGCTGCTGGGCATCGCCGTTGCGATCTTCTCGCTGGCGCGGCTGATGACCTATCTGCTTACGAACCACCCCATTGCCATCTGGTCGTTCTTCTTCGGACTGATCGTGGCTTCGGCGCTGCTCGTCGCCAGACAGATCGGCCGCTGGGACTGGCGGACCGTGCTGGCTTTCGCCGTCGGGGCCGCCGCGGCGTGGTGGATCACCGTCGCAACGCCCGCCGAAACGCCTGATGACTGGTGGTTCGTGATGCTCTCGGGCGCCATTGCCATCTGCGCCATGATTCTCCCCGGCATCTCGGGAGCTTTCATCCTGCTGCTGCTGGGCAAATACCAGTATATCATGCACGCTGTCGGGGAGTTCGATATTCCCGTCATCGCGGTTTTCGTGATCGGAGCCGCTGCGGGCATCATCTCGTTTTCGCATCTGCTGTCGTGGCTGCTCAAACATTGGCACGACGTTACGGTGGCCGTGCTGATGGGTTTCATGGTCGGGTCGCTCAACAAGGTGTGGCCGTGGAAGGAGACCGTGGAGACCTATCTCGACAGCCACGGCGTCGCGCAGCCGCTCGTGCAGAACAACATCGCCCCCGGAACTTTCGAACAGCTCACGGGGCAACCCTCGCTGCTCGTGCAGGCCATTCTGCTCGGCATCGTGGGATTTCTGGTCATTTACGGCATCGAGCTCGTCGCCCGCATGATCGTCAAAAAACAGGAGGAATAGACCATGCGGCGTTTCGGATTGATCGGCCGTCCGTTGGGCCATTCGGCCTCGGCGGCCTACTTCACGGAAAAATTTTCCCGGGAGGGATTGGGCGATTGCGAATACGCCCTCTACGAACTGCCCTCGATCGGGGAGCTGCCCGCTCTGTTGGAGCGTCTGCCCGAACTTTGCGGACTGAACGTCACGATTCCCTACAAACGCGAGGTGATGGCTTTTCTGGATGCCGTGTCGCCCGAGGCGCAGGCCATCGGGGCCGTCAACTGCATCCGCCGTGCGGCGGGCGGAAGCCTCACGGGCTACAACACCGACATCGTCGGCCTGCGGGCCGCACTGGACGAACTGCTGGGCGGCGAACAGCCTTCGTCGGCGCTGATTCTCGGCACGGGAGGCGCTTCGCAGGCCGTGCAGTACGCCCTTGCCGAACGCGACATTCCCTTCGCGCTGGTTTCGCGCGACGCATCGAAAGGCAATTACACCTATGACAACCTGCCGTGCGAAGTCGTGGAGGAGAGCCGGTTGATCGTCAACGCCTCGCCCGTCGGCACCTATCCCCGCGTCGATGACGCCCCGCGCATCCCCTACGGCTACGTCACGCCGGAGCACTATATGCTGGACCTGGTGTACAATCCGCCTCTGACGCAGTTCCTCGCCTACGGGCAGCAGCGCGGGGCCCATGTGCTGAACGGCCGGACGATGTTCGTCGGGCAGGCCGAAGCGGCATGGCGAATCTGGAACGAACGATGAAAATGAAACTGTTGCTTGCCGCTCTGTTTGCGGCTCTCTGGACTGGGGCTTTCGCCCAGCAGGAACTGACGCCGCCCAAATTCAACGGTGCGGACGTGGAGTATTTCATGCGCCGCCTCGTGGGTGAGTTCGAAAAGGTCGCCGTGGAGCGGCGGATTCCCGCCGCCGAGATCCCGATGCGCGTAGCGGTGGCGTTCAAAGTGGACAGCACGGGCGGCGTCAGCGAATGGAGGTTCCGCGACAACGCTTCCGAGGGGCGTGACCGCACGGATCTTCCGCCCGCCAGCGAAGCGACCCGCGGGGCGATGACCGAGGCGTTTTCGCACCTCGAAGGCTGGATACCTGCGCTGGATGCCGCGGGCCGCAAGGTCGATTATACGCTGCGGCTGACGCTACGCCTGCCGGTCGAGAAGATCGTCCGCATGCAGGACCCCGACCCCCTGCTTTTCCAGGGCGAGGACCCGAATACCAATTTCTTCGAGTGGGTGCGCACGCGCGTGCGTTACGACGACCGGTTCAGGAATGTCGGCGGCGTGGTTCACGTCCGCTTCTACGTCGAGCCCGACGGCAAGATCACTATCGGCGATGTCGTCGAATCGCCCGACGAGCGCCTTACGAAGGAGGTGATCCGCGTGATCCGCAACAGCCGGGGCGAATGGACGCCCCGCAAGGTTCGCGGCGTACCCCAGCGCACGGCCTACCAGTTCCGCTGCAATTACATCCCCGAAAGCCACTGATCGGCTTAGGAGCCGGTTTTAGGGTCGGCCGACGGTTCCGGCGCTATCCGATCATATAAAAAGGCTTCACCGCAATCGTGAAGCCTTTTCTTTATTCCCTTACCTGTGGCGCAGCATCGTGCGGGCCTTTTCGAAGTCTTCCTCGCGGACGACGACTTGGGCGGGCATGGTGCCGATCGGATAGATGGCCGACATGTATTCGTTGCGGATCATGGACCAGATGCCGGCGCTGTCGAGCATCGACTTGGTGATTTCGGCCTCTGTGATGGTGTTGTACTCCGCCAGTACAACCAGCGTGTCGTCTTGCATAATTTTCCGGTTTTGGTTGGATATCTAAAGTTAAGCATTTTGTTGATAAAATGCAAGAGTCCTGCCATAGAAATTACCGGAAAAAGGCTACCTTTGCAAAAGGATAAACCTCCTGCCTGGATAGGCTTATACTATATTAACAGCGACGCAGCTATGACGCAATTCGTACATCTTCACGTACATACCCAATATTCGATTCTCGACGGGCAGGCCAGCATCCAGCGGCTCGTGGACAAGGCCATGAACGACGGTCAGCCCGGCATCGCCGTGACGGATCACGGCGACATGTTCGGTATCAAGGAGTTCTACAACTACGTCAAGAAGGTCAAGGGCAAATTCAAGGACAAGGCCGCCGAATGCGAGGCCCGGATCGCCGCCCTCAAAGACGGTACGGAGGCTTCGGCGGACCCCGCTGCGGAGATCGCCAAGTGCGAGAGGCAGTTGGAGGAGCTGCGCCGCAAGCTGGCTTTCAAGCCCATCATCGGCTGCGAGGTCTACGTGGCGCGCCGCCGGCTGCACGACAAGGAGGGAAAGCCCGACCAGAGCGGTTACCACCTGATCCTGCTGGCCAAAAACCTCAAGGGCTATCACAACCTGATAAAGATCGTTTCGAAAGCGTGGACCGAGGGTTTCTACATGCGTCCGCGAACGGACCGCGTGGAGCTGGAGAAGTACCACGAGGGGCTGATCTGCTGTTCGGCCTGTCTGGCCGGCGAGGTGCCGCGCGCCATCACGGCGAACGACCTCGAAAAGGCCGAGGAGTCGATCTTGTGGCACAAAAAAGTCTTCGGCGACGATTACTATCTCGAATTGCAGCTGCACAAAGCCACCGTCGAGCGGGCCAACCACGAAGCCTACCCCATGCAGCTGCATGTGAACAAACACCTGCGCGAACTGGCCGCGAAGCACAACGTGCGGATGGTCTGCACCAACGACGTGCACTTCGTGGACGAGGATAACGCCGAGGCGCACGACCGTCTGATCTGCCTCTCGACGGGCAAGGACCTCGACGACCCCAAGCGCATGCTCTACTCCAAGCAGGAGTGGCTGAAAACGACGGCCGAGATGGCTGCGATCTTCGGCGAAACCGACCCCGAGGCGATGGCGACGACCGTGGACATCTGCAATCAGGTCGAGTGCTATTCGATCGACCATGCGCCGATCATGCCCAACTTCGAGATACCCAAGGAGTTCGGCACCGAGGAGGAGTACCGCGCCCGGCTCACGGAGCAGGACCTCTTCGAGGAATTCACGCGCGACGAGAACGGCAATGTGGTGATGTCGGAGGAGGAAGGCCGCAAAAAGATCGAAAAACTGGGCGGGTACGACAAGTTGTACCGCATCAAGTTCGAGGCCGACTATCTCGCCAAGCTGACGATGGAGGGCGCACACAGGCGCTACGGCGAACATCTGACCGAGGAGCAGGAAGAGCGGCTGCGGTTCGAGCTGCACATTATGAAGACGATGGGTTTCCCGGGCTACTTCCTCATCGTGCAGGACTTTATCCGCGCCGCACGCGAAGAACTGGACGTTTCGGTGGGACCGGGCCGTGGCTCGGCCGCAGGTTCGGCCGTGGCCTACTGTCTCGGCATCACGCAGATCGACCCCATCGCCTACGACCTGCTGTTCGAGCGTTTCTTGAACCCCGACCGTATTTCGCTCCCCGATATCGACGTGGACTTCGACGACGACGGCCGCGGCCGCGTGCTGAACTGGGTGACGCAGAAATACGGCAAGGAGAAGGTGGCGCACATCATCACCTACGGTACGATGGCCACCAAACTGGCCATCAAGGACGTTGCGCGCGTGCAGAAACTCCTGCTCTCGGAGTCGGACCGCCTCTGCAAGCTGGTCCCCGACAAGATTCCGGACAAGAAGCTCAATTTGCAGAACGCCATCGACTATGTGCCCGAGCTGAAAGCCGCCGAGCAATCGAGCGACCCCGTGCTGAGGGACACGATTCGCTATGCCAAGATGCTGGAGGGCAACGTCCGCAATACGGGCGTCCATGCCTGCGGTACGATCATCTGCCGCGACGACATCACCGACTGGGTGCCCGTCTCGACGGCCGACGACAAGGAGACCGGCGAGAAGATGCTCGTCACGCAATATGAAGGTTCGGTGATCGAGGACACGGGACTTATCAAAATGGACTTCCTGGGTCTGAAAACCCTCTCGATCATCAAGGACGCCGTGGAGAACGTCCGCCTGACCAAGGGCGTGAAGATCGACATCGACGATTTCACGATCATCAACGACCCCGCGACCTACAAGCTCTACGGCGAGGGCCGCACCGTCGGAACGTTCCAGTTCGAGTCCGCGGGCATGCAGAAATACCTGCGCGAACTGCAACCCTCGACCTTCGAGGACCTGATCGCGATGAACGCCCTCTACCGTCCGGGCCCGATGGACTACATTCCGGATTTCATTGCCCGCAAACACGGCCGCAGTCCCATCGAGTACGATATCCCCGTGATGGAGAAGTACCTGAAGGATACGTACGGCATCACGGTCTACCAGGAGCAGGTCATGCTCTTGTCGCGTCTGTTGGCCAACTTCACCCGCGGTGAATCGGACACGCTGCGCAAGGCCATGGGTAAGAAGCTCAAGGACAAGCTGGACCATCTCAAGCCCAAATTCATCGAAGGCGGCAAGAAGAACGGTCACGATCCGAAGGTGCTCGAAAAAATCTGGGGCGACTGGGAGAAATTCGCCTCTTACGCGTTCAATAAATCGCACGCCACGTGTTATTCGTGGGTGGCTTACCAGACTGCCTACCTCAAAGCCAACTACCCTTCGGAGTACATGGCTGCGGTGCTGAGCCGAAACCTCACGAACATCGAGCAGCTGACGCTTTACATGAACGAGTGCAAGCGCATGGGAATCAGCGTGCTGGGGCCCGACATCAACGAGTCGATGCGGCAGTTTTCGGCCAACCTGGCCGGCGATGTCCGTTTCGGACTGGCCGCCGTGAAGGGCGTCGGAGAGGCTGCCGTGGAGAGCATCATCGCCGAACGCAAGGCCAACGGTCCGTTCAAGGATGTCTACGACTTCATCGAGCGGGTGAACTACTCGCTGGTCAACCGCAAATGTCTCGAAAACCTCGCTTACGCCGGGGCGTTCGACTCGATTTCGGATTTCTCGCGCTGCAAGTTCTTCGGCGTGGATGCCCGCGACGCCAACGGCATCACCTTCATCGAACAGCTGATGCGCTACGGACAGCGGTTCCAGACCGAACAGAACAATGCCCAGCAAAGCTTGTTCGGCGGCGAGGGACATGTGGACATTCAGCGTCCGGTGCTTCCGGCCTGCGCCGAATGGAGCCAGCTGGAGAAGCTCACGAAGGAGCGCGAGATGGTGGGACTCTACCTCTCGGCGCATCCGCTGGACGACTACAAAGTTATCATCGACCACATGTGCAAGACCCAGCTCTCGGAACTGGAGAATCTCGACGCCATCAAGGGGCAGGAGATCGCCGTGGCGGGAATGGTCGTGAGCGTGCAGAACCTGATGACCAAGACCGGCAAACCGTGGGGCAAGTTCAAGTTGGAGGATTACAACGGCGCCCACGAATTCGCCCTCTTCGGCAAGGATTACGAGAATTTCCGCAAATACCTCTTCGCGGACTACTTTCTCTTTATCCGCGGCAAGGTCCAGCCCAAGCCCTACAACGACAAGGAGCTGGAGTTCAAGATCACCTCGATGGTCCAGTTGCAGGAGATGCGCGACACGATGATCAAGGAGATGGTCGTGCTGCTGCCGGTCGAGGATGTGACGGAGATGCTGATCCGCGATCTGACAGCGAAGGTCCGCGAGTCGAAGGGCGACACGCTGCTGCGTCTGAGCGTCTACGACCGCGAAGCGCAGGTTTCGCTGCGCCTCTTCTCGAAGAGCCACAAGGTGAGCCTCACGCAGTCTTTGGTCGGATATTTGGAGGACAACAACATCAACTATTCAATCGCATAGAACCGTATACCAATCTATTATAATCAACAAAAAACACAAAGCAATGGCATTGGCAATCAACAAAGAGAATTTCGAAGGGCTGCTCGCAGGCGACCAGCCGGTAGTCATCGACTTCTGGGCCGAATGGTGCGGTCCCTGCCGCACGATGTCGCCCATCGTGGACGAACTGGCCGCCGAATACGACGGCAAAGCGGTCATCGGCAAATGCGATGTCGAGGAAAACGACGATATCACGATGAAGTACGGCGTGAGGAACATCCCGACGATCATCTTCCTCAAAGGCGGCGAAGTCGTTGACAAGCAGGTGGGCGCCTGCTCGAAGGACGCCTTGAAAGCGAAGATCGAAAAACTGTTCTGAGGATGCTGCGTACCGTCGATTTCCACGGCCTGAAAGCCGTCGAATTCTCCAAGGGCGACTACACGGCCCTGCTGGTTCCCGGAATGGGCGCGAACCTCGTGCGGCTGGCCAATACGCGGCTGGGCGCGGAGATCCTGCGTACGCCCGGAGCCGACGAGATCGAGGTGTTCAAGGGCCGTCCGCAGGTGTTCGGTCTGCCGATTCTGTTTCCGCCCAACCGCATCGCCGACGGGCGTTACACCTTCGAGGGCCGCACCTACCAGTACCCCATCACTATCGAGAAGGAGCACAATTACCACCACGGGGTGCTCAAAAGCGAGGCTTTCATCGTCTCGAAGGCCAGCGAAACGACCGAGGAGGTGATGGTCGAGTGCCGTTACTACGCCAATGCGGGTAACGACGCCGTTTTCCGCGATTTTCCGCACGAGTTCAAATGCAAGATCACCTACTGGCTCTCGTCCGACGGGCTGGAGCAGGAGGTGATGTTCTCGAACCGCAGCAAATTGCGGATGCCCGTGGGCGTGGGATTCCACACTCCGCTGTCGATTCCTTTCGCCGGAGGCGACGCCGCGGATTACGTGATGCGCGTTGCCGTCGGCGAGCAGGTCGAACTTAACGAGCGCAACCTCCCGACGGGCCGCAAGCTGCCGCTGTCGGAGCAATTCGCCAAGCTGCGCGAGGGCGGGCTCCGGGTCACCGAGTGCGACCCTATCGAAGCGGGCTTCACGCTGAAAGAGATCGACGTGAACGGCAAGTCGTTCCGCGGGGCGCTGGTCGAGAACGTGCGCACGGGTGCGCGGATTTTCTACGAGGTGGATTCCCAGACGACCTACTGGACGATCTGGAACAACGGGGGCCGGGTGCCCTACTGCTGTCCCGAACCGCAGTCGTGGACCACGAACGCCCCGAATCTGCCGAATCCTTCGGCCGAAGGGTTTCGGACCATCGCCCCGGGCGAGTCGTGGCGCATGGTGTTCCGGCTCTATGCGAAATAGGTTGAAAAAAGGGGATCGGTTGTGAACTGCACCCCAAAAGTTGGACATAACTTTTGGGGTGTTTTATGAAGTACAGT